>Ga0247770_1000789_pt1 | contig 29320 bp, 27 predicted proteins | sample UWRJL136409B6_FD_179943 | JGI IMG/M metagenome (GOLD analysis project Ga0247770, IMG submission 179943) | Plant litter microbial communities from Arlington Agricultural Research Station in Wisconsin, United States - UWRJ-L136-409B-6 | ecosystem: Environmental > Terrestrial > Plant litter >... | reverse complement strand
ATAGAACGTTTATTGCTCTGACAGATGGTAATTGCTGTCATATCTGACATGTTTCGCTCTGCGTTACTGCGTCCTGGCCTTGTGAACTGCCATTTGATTTAGTTAGCTTATTGAAGCAATGTATATAAAGCGTATGTAAAACTGAGTTAACTTACAGTTCTTGAAGCTATAAAACTTGCCTTCTCATAGGCAGGATTTGGGCTGGAGAAGCTGTATGCTCTAAAGTCTCGGGGATGGTATCTTAATTATCTTGAGGAAAGCCCTGTCTAAAATGAAATGGAAACACGGTGGTGTCTTCCAGAGCCCAGAAGTCCACGAGTTTCCTAAAGATATCAAACATCGGAGCTGTGGAGACAACTGATACTCTGGAGAAAAATCCACTAAGAGTAATATATAAGCCTGTTAATGTTTAGTGTTTAATTAATATAAGGAAGCACGTACATTTCTAACTCTATATCTGGTAAACGTTCTATTCTGGGTTGGTAATCGATACTTAAGCTGCGTGTCTCTTGGGCGTTGAGTATAAAGGTTAAACATATATTTATAGCTATTTTACGAGTCGTTCTCCCTGCCTCCTTATATAGTATGTACTTTAAGGCAGATTTGACCTTAAGACCATAGGATAATACGTAAAGAACGCCTCGGCTGTGTTCTAAGCCTTGGAACGGAGGGGTTTGTGAAGCCTTGAATAGTACTATACTGGAATTCATCTCTTTCTCCGATCGGTCTAGGTATTCTCATCCTATACGTAGGCCTTGCTTAAAGTCTTGGGGCGAGGAGGCTTGTCCACAGTGATTGCATATAAAATTCAAAAATAGCAAAGAGAAGGATAATGGAGAAGCATACAACGGAGACTAAAGAGCAGGCCCATCGGGACATTAGATTCATTAATAATATATAGGAGACACTAATAGGCAGAGCCTGAGATTTAAAAGCTGTAAAATGTGATAACTTCTGTAACTTAAACTGTAAGATGTGATCGTGTAGACGATTGATGGGTCTAAAATAAATCACGTAGATCGTAATAAGTCGTAAGATGCTTCCAGTGTAATAATTCAAATCAGTGCTATTGTCGTTACCCTTGGTAACAAAGAAACTATCTAGAGCTGTTATAATAATATAAATTGTCAGTTTAACCGAATAAAAGGTCCTTTTTTAATCATTCCCAGCGTGTGCTCTGCTTTATACCCCTCTAAATCATCCTGAGTCATTATTATCACATAAACCATTACTTCAGTCATCTCTAAGTCTAGTGGTAGCATCTTAATTAAAGCTATGGGCTTCCGAGGTTTAATATAACCTAGTCCGTAGCTCTCACCCCTTATACTTTTTCTATTTAGATGGCAGCTTATTATAGCTCCCCACCCTTCAGCAAGTGCTTGATTCCGGTGCATGTATATCATAAGATGCGAAAAGGTTAAGGATTTTTTAAGTGGAACAGCAAATACATAAGTGGCCACAGGGAAGAATCTTTTAAAAATGTTCACTAGGGTATCAATATAGCACCCTTTTTTCGTTCTTGGGATAATGTAAAAGGGATTTTTAAGAGCATCCTTGCAGAACTGATAAGGATCTCCAAATTTTGATTCATCGTCGTTATCGTCAGGCTTTATAGATTTGTGTAGTTTGTATAGTCACATAATTTCTTCTGGGATCTCTCTTTGATCTAACATATTAGAAATAAGGTAAGTGATGAATTGCTGTACAAAAAATTCGAGGGTTAAGATGTTAATCTGCTTCATTTTTCACAGGGCACCTGAAGCCTTTAAACGCACACTAGCGCCCTGATGAGGTTAGAGTCGAGGCCGAAACCTGGCTAAACTAGGGAACCAAAAGCAACACATGGTTTGAGGTTTTGCTGTATACTTGCTTTTTAGTAAAGCATACCCAAATGGCCTAGATTTAGTCCCCTCCATACTAAAATAAAGCGACCGTTAGAACTACTTCTAGGCTTCATAAAGTCTCCTTGGACTAATTAAGGTGTCCCTTAAGGGCCCGAATCTTGTCAGGCGAGAAGGTACAGATATAAAGTAGAATGCCTTGCTGGCAAGAATTACCTGATTTTGATTCTGTTTCCAAGCCCTTCTCCAGTCTTATCGCTAAGATAACAAATTTAAGCAAAATAAAACGCCATATAAAAATGGATTTTAACTTTCAGAAACCAAAAAATCGAATTCAGAAAGCTGAAAATACGCGGCAAAAGCAAAAGAAAATAAAGCAGAGAATCGTGCGGGTAAGAGAATAAGATGTTGATGCACTGCTAGGAAAGCGAGAGCATAAGGATAATGAAATCTATCTTAATGATTATGATAATAATATTAACATACCTGACGTAACTGAAGATGATAGCGAGGACAGTTTATTTATTTTTAATAGAATAAACGCTTTGAACTCTGACGAAAACACAGATAGCGACTCCGATTCCGGCAGTGTAACCATCACTAATTCCACTAGTGTGGAATGCGAGACTGAAGCTGAAGAAATTATACTAGTGTGAAATTTGCCGATTATTTATGGAAGCTCGACATTCCCCTCAGGGCTGATTAAGGGATTTATCAAAACTCATTTTACATTATTCTGGAAGGACAAAAACATGTCAAAAACCTACAAAGCAGTTAAGGAGGTGATGGTTTCGCTACTTATGTCTTTGCTGTTCCCTTTAAAACCCCGTTTTCGTATCTTGCTAAAGACTGGGTAGTATCGATACATGGCTGTACGCTTAAGGGAATAGTTATGGGTGACAAATATTATATAGGTTATCTGGGGCCTAAGAAGAAATGTATGTTTTTCAAGATATCTCTAATAGAATACAGGTTATCTAAGCAGCTTACTATAGCGTAAGGCTTACGCTGCTTTTCTCCTTGTAGTTAGATAGAGTTCGTAAATAAAGTTTAGCTACCTATCAAACTATTAGTTGAAAACTCAGCAGCTCTGGTAACTAAACGTAACTCGCTCCTCTACAGAGAAGGGCAGACTACTACGGAGAGTACTGATGAGACGACCATTTCTTCGTGTGATGAGTGTCGTCAGTAATAGGGGAAGATAACCACTGCTAACGCAAATCGCCTCTGAGATTAACAATCACTTAGTCGATCGATCTCCTGCTTATTCTGATATCTATAATGGACCCTTAAGTATACCTGCACATTAGAATCGCTAATGGTAAATCCACGTTTAAACACTAACCTTAAAGCCCCCAGCCTTTGTTCCGTTAAAGAAGATCTTATTTCCATCAGATTTTACTACTTTACCCTTGGCAAAGGGCTTATAGTAGTCAAGGCACTATCATTACAGGGCCCAGCTGAAGGGCAGTGGCATTTCTCCCAGGACATTAATGGCTTATTTTATTAGGATAATCTTATACAGTATATAATTTGGGAACCTACTACAGAAATTTATTTAATGTCTTTGCTTTCAACTGTATCTACTATTATAAAAACACCTCATTCTATTTCGCTAAAGTAATTACAAGTTGTAAGTAGTAGTCAGCTTCTATATACATATAAATTTTCTTCGAAAATCGATAAGGATAGTGATATTCATCAGACATATATATTAAATACACTCAGCAATTTCAGTCTGGTTAGGACAGCTTGTTAGCTCTCTAGACATAAGGTATTACAGCATATTGCTATTACGTATAACAGACAAACAAGCTGGGGCTTTTATAGTATATAAATCCTGCATTAGTGTTGGGTTTTCACAGCCCTAACCCGGCCAGTGTGGCTGGAACAGTGTGGCTAGATCCACGCAGCCGCTCTGCAGCTGGCTCCGTGGATCCGCACAGCCAAGAACGCCAGACTCCACTGCCAACCTCGTATTCAGTCAGCCAACCTCGCTTCGCAGAAGCGAGTGTGGCCAATGCACTCCGTGCACTGGCCACCCTCACGGCTATAATAACACGGCTTCCGCTCTCGAAGATAGAAACAATTAATCACCTTCAACACACACTGCTTTCCAATGCCTTGACCCCTTTTGCATTTTAACAAATATATTTACTTAATTACTAATAATTTACATATATTAAGCTTAATAGTAAAGATAAGAGTGTTAATTTAATATAGTAATAACATTATAATTAAGTTTATATTATAACTTACACTTAGTATAGACTTAAAGGACTGGTTAAGTTAAGATGAAACGTATAGCATAATGTTAATAGGTTTATAAGCGTTCTGAAGATAGCTTATTAAGTTAGCACTCTTAGATAAGAGTATAATGTTACTGTAAGTTGCTATTACTATAATATATAAAGGTAAGTTTAAATAGTAAGATATAAATAAACAATGTAATATTAACGTAAGGAATTAAAGTCCTTTACAGTTATTATAGTTACGATAATAACTATCTATACTAACTATCTAAAGAGGTAAGCTTCTGGCTATCTGGGTAAAATAGTACCCGGTTGCTGAACGCAGGCGAGAGGACCCAAATCTTTCCATAACGTTTTTAGCCGTTCAGACCTAGGGGGTCTAAAACCTGTTTACATTGTGAGTCGAGGGTTTCAACTTGGCGCTGTTGACTAAGAGACTCAAGTCAGTCCCGGTGAGACTGCCCCATCGAGGAGGGTTACTCTGCTTAAGACTGGTCGAGAAACCGTGCGGTGATCCAATACTTAACATGGAAGAAGTGACCATTTTCGTGAAGAATACTCGTTAGATCTCTAAGAATCAAGGTCTTGAATCGCAGGCCCATAGTGAATTCGATAAGGGTTTGGTGCTCATTTGTCGCTCCTTGAAGTCACTCTCGCTAGCCTCCAGTTTCACAACTTGAATCCGTTCTTTCGTCCGTTCTGTCGACGAGTCGAGCAATGAATTTTAAGGCTTCGCTTTTACCATCGATGAAAATGGATCAACCGCTTCTTCGTATCGTCCAATTCTCTGATCGTATCCTCTATGCTCTTACCAAACTTCCTTAACTCCCAGGTCTTAATGAATAGAAACTCCTTTTCGTACTGTAAGTAACTTATTTACAGAGCTAGCTTGCTCCAGATCGGCTGGTAATCTCTCTATGTAGCTTAATAGCGTTTGAGATACGGGTCTCGGATAGGGGCCCGGATTTAGAGGACCAGGCTTCTGAGCAGGCCCTTAAAAGACTTCTGGACTGTAAAACCCTGATAAACAAATAAAAATCAAGCTACTATCTTGAGGGAGTTTTCGCTGCCAGTTATGCAGAAGCTCCCAGGTCCGACGGTGCTGAAAGATAAGCTTCATTAATGTTAATCTGCCTGATCCTAGCTTGCCATAAATCCAGAACAGCCCGGACCCATTTTGAAGCTATTCCCAGAATACTGTGAGGTCAAAGACTTAATTAATTATGTCTCGATATGGATCTTCGAAGTTGTCGACGCGCAAGCTGAGCTTTGTCGAAAAAAATCTTCGTGTGTAGATCTGTGCGTATTACCAGCTGAGCTTTTTAATTTGTATGTAGCCGAGGCATCGGAGCCTAAGTGATACAACTTTTACTAGACGATACTATCATGTTAAGCTTGTTTAGCAACGGGAAACCACTGTAATACCCGCTATCTATATCAGTTCGTCACAGTTTAACAAGGCCCTCTTCTGTAGCCAAACTGGTGGGGATACTGCGAGGTCCTAAGAGCTCTGGCCGCGCTCTCAAGGCAACTAGCATCGGACTCGGCCGTGCTGGGTTCACACTCTGCGCCGCAGCCTCGGCTGACATTGTATTATAGAAGTCATCATCATCAGTCACTTGGCTGACATGCCTCCACTTTTAGCTGACATGCCTCGTCCATTTTTAGATGACAATCATCTTTATACCGCATTACTGCAATATCCGCATATGTGTTAGTCGTCTGGGTACTCGGCCGCGTGCGATTCGCACCGTATGGGCGGTTATCTGCATAAAATGTCCGTGCAGAAATGGCGGAAGCCGATTTCGCTAGCGACCGAATAGTAGAAACCGAAATCAGTGTCCAGAAATTTCAATTTTAATCTTTCTCCAATGAAAGTCCGCATGGAGCTGGCCCGTGCGGAGAAAGGTACTGTAAATACCGAAATCAGTGTTCAGAGCCAGTGGCGGTACTGATCATCTAGCATAGATGAGCTAACACTGCAATTTTAGCCCCGCGCGAGAAGATAAAAGCCATTATGTCAGCACTGAAATGGCGAGTGGTTAAAAGCCGAGCTAACTCCCCTTTAGAGGCTTAGCTCAGCTCACCCCTTTTCGACAAATTAGGTAACTCGGCTGAGCTTAGCTTAGCTTAGCTTTGCTTAAAGAGCAGCCCGTGCTAGCGCTACTTCCCGACCTGCAGCACTCCCCTATGCATCCAACCTACACCTCCGCCGGGGTATTAAAGACTAGCGCGTCAAGGGGCCCACTGTTATGATTCTCGATCATTCTCGATCATTCTCTGCCAGGGAGTAACAGTGGGTCCCCTGACGACCTAGTCTTTATTCCCCCGGCGAAGGTGTAGAACCTAGAAGTCATTGGCACCCTACACAGCACAAATACCCTGCCTCCCCGCTCCCCTCTCCACACCAAGCCCGCTGCTGTGGTACAATACCTAGTACTAGTGCTACCCAAATGCAACAAGTACCCTCTTTTCAACCAACTTACCTAACTACCTACCTTACTCTGACCTGCGATAATTAGTGACCTGCAACATGCCCGGAAGATACCCATCCTTCGCAACCCTCGTCGACCTCGGCGTCGGCGTAGTATTTTCCGACGCCGCCTTCCGTCTCCGCTGGCGCCTCACCCTCACAGCCGCCCCCACCGACACTGGCACCCCCACCGGCACCGACACCGACCCCCCATCCAAACCCACCGTCTCAACCACCTGGCGCATCCTCCCCCTCGTCCCCGGCAGCGACGGCTCGGACCTCACCGCCTACCGCGAAGACGACGCCGACTTCTTCTCCGCCGGCTCGCCGTGGAGCGACACGCACGCCATCGCCAACTTGCCCCTCATGGACCCGCCGATTGGGAGCATCGACATCCGGATCTTCTGTCTGGAGAACTACGCCGATGACCTGTGGCCCACGCTGCACATCGACTGCTACCACCGCGAGGTGGACCCCGATGCGTGCGAGGACGGCCAGCCGGTGTACCGCGCGCCGGGGCCGTTGCGGATCGAGCCCGCGGCGGGGGGCGACTTCGTTACGATTGGCGACTACGTGCGGGCGGTGGGGCGGTGGATGGAGAGCGACGTTGTGGCGGGGGACTTGGCGCGGTGGTGGCCCCGGACGGAGAACATGCGCGGGGGCAAGGCGGTGGCGAACGGGTGGTTGTTTCCCGGGCGGGCGGATGAGATTTGGCTGGACGTGCACAGCCCGAGGGCGCCGGGGTCGGTGGTGCGCAACAGGCAGTGGGTGAGGGGTCATCAGAAGGCGATGCAGAGCAAGGGGCAGTGGGTTGCGCAGAGCTTGGCTGTTGCCGAGGCGCTGCGCCAGGGGTGAGTGAGAGCAGAGCAGGATTGCATGCCCGCGCTCCGGGAAACACGGACAGGTAGATTAGGTAGGTAGGTTGGTTGGCATGTAGGTATTTACAGAGCGGAGAAATACGACAAAGAAAAACGCAAAGAGTGAAACACAAAGGGGCTCAAATCCCACAGGTAACCCTCCTGCCTATACTAGTATGCTGGCTGGCTCCTTGAGGGCGGCCTGGGGGTCAACTCGAACAACCATGCAGTTGTTGGTGAGCACGCCGCCCTGTTTGCGCTCGGTGCCCGAACAGTCACACGAATGCTCCAGCACCTCCAAGTACCGCACACACTCCGCAATTGTGCCCGCCCAGCGACAATTCTTCTTGACCTCGATCGACAACACCAGGAAGCCTTTGTCGATCTTAGTTGTGTCGGCGACGCCCTGGTTACTGCTGTAGCCGAGCTCGAAGTTTTGCTCAAAAAAGAAATCCTTGTCCAGCGGATGTATCACAAAGGGGCCACCGACGCCGGCAACGAGGTGTCTGGCGTACACCGTCTGGCAGAACTCGTGGAAAAACACGTCTGCTGTACTGCCAAACCAGTGGCCGCTGTTATAGCACTGTCTCTGGTTTTGGCTCGGATTGGGCGTGTTCACCGGGGCGCCGGGGTCCTGAGGCGTGCCGCCACCATTGCCACCCGTGCCCCCTCCCTCGTCGCCGGAAGAGCTGAAGAGGCACACGTTAAGTTCTTCCTTGTCTTTGTCTTTCTCGTCTTCCCCTCCGGTCTTCCCAAAATCGCCACCGCGCGTTCCAGGGGGGCAAAAGATCTTGTCGATGATGGGAAATGAGCAGGGCTTCACTTTCGGACCCGGCGGGCCTGGAAACACAACTTTGATGGGGGGGGGTGGGTCCGGTCGGATAATGGGGGGGGGTGGGTGGATCCCCGGGGGCCTTGTGGTCTTGACGGTCCCATCGTTTTCCGTGTATGTGATGGGGTCCCACGTCGTTGTCGAGGCAAGGGTGGGCGTGATGGTAATGGTTGTTACGCCCTCGGTCGGGGTCGGGGTTGTGATGGTGACGGGACTGACGATCCACTCGGTCACGGTGATGGGCTTTCTCGTCAGCGTCGTTGTCAGGCCCGGGGTGCTGATGGTGACGAGGGGGTAGTCGATGGTGCCCTTGCGGTCCCATGGCGGCAGCACCAAGGTGCACGGGGGACTGCATGTCACCTGTGGGGTTGCGCTGCTCCAGATGGTAGGATCGATCCAAACCAGCGACTCGTCTATATCCTCCCCGGCGCACAGCGGCTGCCCAGCAGGAATCAGGAAGGGATTTGCGAAGACAGAGCCAATAGGAAGCGTCGTGTCCTCCGCCAGCGGCACTCCTGCAGCGTAAGCTTTGCCCCTGCTGTCGAGGAATCGCTGGTTGGGCTTGAAGCCGGCAGGGAGCTTGATATCCATGGGGGTTTGCACTCTTGCGGCGATCACGATCGGGTTGCCGATACTGCCGCCCGTTCCGCAACAGGTCGACGTGAGTCTCCGGAAGAAGCAGCATTGGGGACAAATATCTCCACCAGGGCCGACACCATTGTTTTGGTTGCCGTTATTTGGCAGACCGGTAATGTCGGCACCGAGGATGGCGCTGATTGTCAAGGTCTGACCTGCTGGCACCGTGGTGTGTGGGAGCGGTATGATGGTTGCCAACTCCGGAGACTAGGCTGTGTTAGCGAGGAGTGGGTAAGAGAGAGAGAGAGAGGAGACAAACCATGTGCAGGTTCCCTTTTCGGAGAACGTCGAAAATTGTGATCTGCGACCACTTGGGGTGACTTTGGACGTTTAGGTTGTCGACAGCCAGGACACCCGCGCCGTCTGATACAAGCATGTACTTGGCCCCGATCGTAATGAGGTGTTGGAGCCTGACGTTGTCATAGTTGTCTTTCATGTAGACAAGTGCTTTTTGACAAGCATGCAGGCCGACTATGACACGAGAAGGAAGTTATCAATTTGTCAGCTTCCAAGACTTCGACTTGGGATCTAGGGAGGGGAAACCACTCACTGCAATCCTGCGCGTACGTGTCGAACCAAGAGTAGAGTCCGGCACCGGCCACGAAGATGTTGTGGCAACCAGTGATCATCACAGCCCAGGATGAATCACAGCCGTCAAAGTCGTCGCCGCTGCAAGTGTAGTCTGGGTCACCCGGAAGGACGCCGACGGACGAGCGGAAGGGCTCTGGCGCCACGGGCATGGGTTGGTAGTAAGGAGACTCGGTCTGGACCATGCCGGCGAACACGTTTCTGGCCTTGTGGAAGTTGTACTGGTAGTACACAGCATGCTCAGAGGCCGTCCCGTAGAGCCAGGTTGCGTCTGTGCTCTCGATGAGCAGCCCGCGAGCGACATATACGGATACCTGGACCTGTTGGTAGCGACAGCTGTCAGCAAGCGCTTTGCTTAGAATGGGTCACGATGCCCACCGGCAACTTACCATTGTGTTGTTGTTGTCTTGCAGGAGTGGATCACTTTATCCACCTCGGGGTTAGTGTTTGCTGCAGTGATCGGGAAAAGGGGGCGTTCTGTACTCAATCTCATGGTCCGCAACCCATAGCCACATGTTCTCAAAATAGCCAGATGACATGGGTGCAATATGCATCATCAGACTGGCAGCCTGACAGTTCGGGTTCGTCCCAGTCGTGATGGCAGGGCATTCCGTAGGGTTGAGATCAGTGCCCAACGCGCCGCCGATTCGAGCATGGCAATCTGCGGTAAGTATTTGGTTAGCTTTGGCCCTTCACACAATCAGGGACGACGACGAAAACATACCCCAAAGACCGGCAGACCCCTTTGTGGCGGCCTTGATGTTCCACTGGACCAGAATGGCGCCAGCAGTAGGGCCCTTGGTGGTGAAGAGGAGGTCTTGCATCTCCACGTCCCCCACGTCTCCCGGCTTTCCCACCCTGATCATGACCTTGGGATTCTCCGGGTCCATGAAGAAGCTGCCTCTCGCGGCAAACTGCGACCACGTCTCTCCCACTAGTTTGGTCCCAGATGGTATGGTGACGGTGGAGGTGAGAATGTAGGTGCCCGCGTCGACAAAGATCACGCTCCCGACATTCCTATTCAGCGCTCTCTGGAAGGCGGCTGTATCGTCCGTGACGCCGTCGCCTGCGGAAAGTGAATGTCAGCCCACAGATTCACCCGGGCAGGGAAACATGAAATGCAATGGAAGTGTCTGGGGCTGAACCTACCTCTGGCTCCCTCATCTTTGAGGTGAACAAATGCGCCAGCGGGCAGGTTTCCATACTGCGGCTTTGGGCGCTCAAAGTAGGGCGCATTACTGGGGCCCCCTGAGGAGTCAAGTAAGGTCTCTTCTCGAGGATACGGGTCGACCTCCTCGCCGAACGAAAACCTCCGTCCCTCACCAGCAGGGTACACAGGACCCAGCGTCCACGCAGACACATGCCAGTCACCTCCGACCAGAAGCGTGGAGCCATCTGTGCCTGCCACGGCCACGTCGACATCAGTCAGGAAGACATTTTCCAAAATGACGCCGGTAGAGCCGGAGCCTGGCGTGCTCGAAGGTGGCGCGACCACAACGGCTTTGTTTACGCGAACAAATCGAGAGTCCAAGAAGGAGATGGACCCGATGTTCCCTCCGCCCGTGGTTCCGGCCGGAGCGGCGAGCCGGAAACCTGTAGTGCAGTCCTCGACATGGACAGATTTCCATACCTGAGAGTTGTGCAAAATATCAGCAAGGGTGTCCGCATGTGGGCCAGGGTTTCGGGGAAGAAGGATGAAACGGGGGAAAAAGTCACATACCCATCCCCAATCCCAGTTAAGCTGAACTGCCGTGTTGCAGTCAATAAACTTCATGCGCTGGGCTGTGAATTGCTGGTTTCCACCATCTGCACGATTGTCCAAGGGTCAGCCTCCGGTGTTGGGTGTTGTTCATTGTCTGCATCGACATCTCTAAGCCGCTGGGAGGTGGATCTGGTCACTTACAAAAGCCAAAGTTACCGCCTCGAAAGGTGACATCCGCCATGACGCCACCGCTTCCGTTCTCCGAGTCTGTGCACAAATCATGATCAGTTTTTCTCCACGTAAGGTTGTCTGACAGAGACAAAGCAAGCGGAACAAGGCAAAAGAACTCGCAACTTACACATGCCCTGCTGGGTGGTGGCCCTGTTGGCAATGATCTCGACGAACTGCAGACTCGTGGCCTGGGCGACTTGATAGTGAATTCCGCAGACATATGCGCCGGGATCGGTTGCGCGGATGTCGATCTTGAAGTTTCGAATCTGCCTGTAGAAGCTTGCGGTGTTGACATACCACTCCATGGCTAGGCCGTCGGTACCGATGCCGCCTTCTTCAACGTATTCGTTGGTTGAGAGGACGCCGAGGCCGACGAAGCTCGATGCGGCCTTGATGGTGGGCCAGTTGTTTGCCTGTTATGTGGGGGGGGTGGGGTCAGATTGTGGCCCGACAGCACCTGAACATGACGGAAGATGGAAGGAGCTACTCACGTCGCCGATGAGCTGGGTCCCGTAGATGACCTGAATGGTCCCCGAAACAAGATACTCGCCCGGTGGAAAGTACACGATGGCGTTGTTGATGGTTGCGCCGTTGCAGTTTTCCCCGCAGCGGTCGCCATCAAACATGGCGTCCCGGATGGCGGCCGTGTCGTCCGTCACGCCATCGCCGACGGCGCCATAGCTCTTGACATTTCTGAAGATCTGTTTCATGCAGAAGCCCACAAAGTCAGTGAACTAGGTCTTGAAGTAAAGACGGGAGGTTGGGAATGGGCTGTAAGTACCTTGTAGTTGGGATCCGAGCCCCATGGGACTGTTCCCTTGCGAGATATGTGTTCCATCCAAAAGGTGCCAGGCCCTGCACGTCGGCCGAGGTGTGGGCCCTCGGTCGTGCTGTTGCTCGGGGCCGGGACCGTTGTGCTGTTCCAGTGGCTCGGGACAGTCGCGTTCTTGCCGATGTTGGACATGCCTCGCGCTTGCCTCGCATCGAACTCGGCCACGAGTGCTGCGGCAGCCGCGACCTGGGGCGTGACTTTATACAAGGGCGATGGCTCCTGTTCATCCTGTGGCCGCGGGGTCTTGTTGCCACCTGCCTGCCTCCGCCAACCACCCCGCGGGCCATCTGCAGATGTCCCCGTGCTGCGCCGGCCCACAGGCTGCCCGCCGACCACAGTGCCGGGCTTGAGCCCATACCGGTTCCTGGATGGATTCTCAATGCGCTGTCGGTTGAGAATGGAGGCCTCGGCAATGGCTTGTTGGACTAAAGCCCTGGCCTCGGCGATGTCCATGCTCTCCAAGCCTTCTGTTGCGCCAGGCACGATCGGGGGTGTGCTCGATGCCGTCGACGCTAGAGGGTTGGCAGAAGAGGAGGAGCTTGATGAAGGAGCCATGACAGAGCTAGCACCGGGTCCCGGGGCTTCAGCTTCGTCTCCCTGGGGCTTTGGCTGACGGGGAAGCAAGAGGTGTCCTTTCTTGCCACTGGAGGGGTCGCCAACCTGGGCAAACGTGAATGCGCCGGTCTTCCTCCCCTCGTCCGAGATGCGAACCGTGTCGTCAGCACTGCGGTTGGCCTCGAGAGAAGACAGGCCCATGTCGTCGACAAGGACGTCGGGGATGAACAGCCCAGAGTCGCCCAAGTCAGCCCCGTATCCAAGACTGCCATCTGAAGGGAGGCTCCAGTCGTGAGAACCCTCGGTGGTCGATCCGTTGACATATACATGGTAGCCATGGATCGTGCCGTTGGTTGGAGCTCCGGGCCGCCACGTCTCTCCTCTGTTGAGCTTGTCGATGATCCAAGTTGGCGAACGCGTCTCATTCGCAGAACGGCGCTTAATCCGAGCGTAAGTGGGGATGTCTTCTACAGCACCTGTCGCGAGGTCTTCGACCCAGACGGAAGCCGGAATGTCGTTTTCGCCTGCGTCCTCGGTCACGAAGGAGAATTGGACCACGCGGTCACGGAGCAACGGCGCAGCCTGGTTTGCCGGTATTTGAAGCTGCTGCATGGCAAGAGCAAATAGTTTTGCCCGCAAGGTGGAATGGCAAAAGCCCTGCCAGTCCTGCTCCGATTTGGTCCCAATGTCCGGGGCACACAACGCTGCGGGCGCACACCGCGTGAAGCCGGCCTGACCAGCGCCCTCGGGCGGCGGGGGGTTTGGTGCAGGCACAAGGCCCACGCCCCCTTCGACCCATTTGGCCGGCGGAAACTCATCGCACGAGTAGTACATGCCGGACTTAAGCACGTTGCCGTTGGCGTCGATATGGTCCTTGATTTTGTACCGCTTCACGTGCGTGGGGTCGACGTCGGTTTCGGGCCAGCGCTTATCTGCGCGCATCGGCTTGGGCTGGTTGGGCTCGGGACACACGTGCCCCCCCGCGAGACGATTCCAGTTGTCGGGACACATCGCGCCGCGCCTGCCTTGTTTGCCGCCGCGGTCCGCGTTGAGGTCGTAGCCGAACGAGCCTGGCCAGCGTCGAGCCTTGCCTTGAGTCGATTGCTTGTACAGGTCTGCATTCTGGCAGATGCTGGGCATGTAATGGCAGTTGTAGGTAATCCAGACGTTGAAATCTTCCAGCAAAATGATGGGCTGCGATACCACGCCAGGCGACGGCCGCCAGTGTGGCACATCCTCGCCGCCAATCGTGCGCCATGTCCATGCTTGAATATACTGGCCATGAGCAGAATGTATTGACAACAGGAATATGCCAACGCAGGCAGTGAAAAACTTGAATGTTGGGGAGGCCATGGTGTCTTGGCCAGGTCCTGACTGGAGGAGGACGAGAGCCGTCGTTGGTTGTCGCCAAAAGAGCTTCAACAACAAGGGATGCAGTCCATCTTAAGTCGCCTCCCCTCAAGTGCCTTGTCGGTAGCACACAGTTTGAACCTAGTTTGTACCTTCAGAAGGGCCCAAAATCCGAACCCCCCTTTTTTTTTGCTCACCTTTTGATATCCTAACCGGGAACCGTCATGTTCCTGATTCCTCCCTTTCCCTCCCTGTGAGATACCTCCCAGGCTTGCCTTAGCGTAATTACCGACACGAACGTTTGACCGAGCGAGTTCCCAGTCTCAGGTCTGCACCCCGTCAGGGGCACTCCAAAAAAAAAAACAGAGGGTCACAAATGTGAGAATACCCCCTCCCCCACGATGACCAGATGCAGACAGGGTGAGATCCCTGCTCGACGCGGCACCTAGGTAATTAAAATCTCTTGGACCCTCATGACTGGCATTGTGTAACGAAAATAGGACTATCGCGGAAAGCCCTATTGGTGATTCCGCTCGTGCCCGCACCGAATTGGGACACCGTTGGCAAGGCACCACTCAGAGACCCTGCGTTTCTGGCTGGGCACCTTGACCTAATACCTATCTGGATGTAGATTACCATTGACTGCATGGGTTTAAGTCCCGCGCTAAGATGCCAAAAGGACTCCCTTGACTGAAGCAGAGTCGTGCGACTGCCAAGCCAATAATTACATGGTCAATCAGATGGTGTAACGTCAGTCGCTGACGCGGAACTTCCAAGCTGATTGGCTCGGACGTACAAGGGCTTCGCTCCCCAGCTCTTCTTTACACGCGCCTAACAATCGCCAAGACAGGATCCGAGCACCCTTCTCCAAGGTTACCGACCCGCACGGGACCAAAAACCGGGGAACTACGGACTAGGTACTGCAGGGACGCGGCCTTACGCAGTAGCTTACCTTCGGTACCTCACCCAGACACACCTTTGGTGTAACATCAACATGGGAACAATCTTATCGGACAGACAGGCCGCACATCCCATGTCTAAACCAACGTGGGCAACGTGACGCGCGTTGAAGCGCTTTCGCACCAGGAGCAGCAAGGGTCCAGTGCGTTCTTCATGGGAAAGTTGAAACTGCGCCGCACACTACCACCCGCGTCCCGCAATATCAGGGGAGCTCTGGGCACGTCGCTCCACACCGCCAGGTCATGAACAATTTCAGAGCAAGGGCAAAGGCATATTTGGCATCACATTTCACTGACGACCGCAGCGCAATATTGACGAACTGCATCGTCACTCAACCGGCTAGCTTTGCGAGCAGCATCAGAACCCCCCGGTGACATTTCGGCATGACAAACGATATCGGATATGGGAAATGAGATAACCGTTTGCCCGTCACGGAGAGCGAGGGGGTTGATTCTCCGAATACGGATCTGCTGTCGTTGAGCCGTGGGGCCCTCCAGATGATATCGACTGAAGAAGACTCGTAGTAGCACCAGGCACCGTCGGTCTGGCTGACATCGGTTCCGGGCTTCTCACGGCTCGCCCTTCCTGTCTGTCGTTTCCACGGTCACACAACCACGTCCACACAGTCGTTACTTGGCTCGTTCCATGATGGCTTCACTTCTGACGCTCGTTCTTTTTTTGGGTCTGGCTCCTTTGCCGTTGGTGAGTGCGGACGAGTGCCAGCCGCATCAGTGGAAGAGAGATGCCGGCGACATCATGTGCCGGTATCACGCCACGTCGGGCGAGGATGTCAACTACTACACCTGCATGGACCTCGCCCTCACGTACGAGACCACGGTTGAGAATTTCTTTGCGCTGAACCCGTCTGTGAATGCCAACTGCGACAACATCCAGGCGTCGACGCAGTATTGCGTCAAGGGATGTAAGTAGATGCCCCCTCCCGGGAGACGCCCGGTTTTCAATGTTCCTCATCAGATTGTGGCCATCTCGCTGACACGACATGGCATTTACTGCGCGGTATAGATATCCAGCCCCTCATCTCGATTGATGGATTCTGTGGCCCTCTTCACAACGACGCAAGCTGCGTCGACACTGCGGCGCCGTGCTGCAACGCGCTGACGTGGACATGCGGGAGTACGGCGTAAGTCTAGTCCACATGCACCTCTACCTCGATTGTCGGACGTGAAAAGAAGCCAGCCTAACTCATCCCACAGCGCCGACTGCGCCATTGGCGTATGCTACGAAGGCCACTGCGACGGCGTAGGGTACACCACGGACGGGCTGTGCGGTCCCAACCACGACGACCGCAAATGCGGCGGCACCTGGGGAGACTGCTGCAGCATGGGCGGCGTATGCGGGACGGGCCCATCCTTCTGCGGGATCGGCAACTGCGAGTCGGGCAACTGCACCCAGTCGGAGCCCCCCGAGCAGCCGGAGCCGCCGGAGCTGGACGGCGACACGCCGGACGGCACATGCGGCGGGGTCGACGGATACACCTGCAGCGTCATCTTCGGCAACTGCTGCAACGCCAGCGGCCAGTGCGGCTCGGATCCCGCCGATTGCACCGTCGCAACGGGCTGCCAGCCCGATTTTGGCTGCTGCGACGGCAACTGCCCAGGCCCGAACGGCGGGCCCGGCGAGGCACCCGCGTTCAACCACTACGGCTGCTACCAGTACTCAGACACATTGCCGGCGGCCTTGGACGGCGCGAGCACGACCGACTCGCGGTATATGTCGCAGCAGGCGTGCGCCAAGTTCTGCATCACCACGGGCGGGTTCGATTACTTCTCCATCGACAACGGCGACTCGTGTCGCTGCGGCAATGGCGGTCCTCAGATTGCACTACCAGCGGCCGGTTTTGTGGCAAAAGACGCCTCCCTCTGCGACAAGGCGTGCTCGGGCGCGCCGGCTCAGACGTGCGGCGGTGACCTCTCGCTCGGCGTGTTCGACCTGTTTGGCACGCCGCCGACGCCGCCGGGCATCATGGCGGGGTACAAGTATCTGGGCTGCTACAGCGACCTCACCAACGGGTTACGCGCCCTCTGGGAAGACAACGATCTGACGCAGACCATGACGGTGGAGGCGTGCAAGCAGTGGTGCGTCGATGACCGCGGCTACCGCTACTTTGGCGTCGAGTGGGGCGTCGAGTGCTACTGCGGCAACCGGCGCGACGAGACGTCGAGTCTGGTGGCCGATTCCGAGTGCGGCATGCCGTGTACCGGCAACGCAGACCAGACCTGCGGCGACGACCAGCGGCTCAGCCTCTACGGGCCCCACGATACAGCGACTCATGTGTACCTGGGCTGCCAGACCAACTTGGATCCACAGTCTCCCACGCTCGACAGCGAACTACACGTCTCCCCCCGCATGACCAATCAGATGTGCAGCGGCAAATGCATCTCGTACAACTACTTTGGCACCGAGTCGGGCGACACCTGCTGGTGCGGCTATGAAATACAAAGTTCTAGTCGTCCCCTGCCGCACAGCCAGTGCAACGCGCCCTGTGACGGCGACAGCAGTCAAAAGTGCGGCGGACATGAGAAGGTTTCCACCTGGGTGCGGAACCCACACGGACCGTCATACATCTACCAGGGCTGTGTCACCGACGAAGACCCGAGCTGGTGGGTGCTCGGTGGTCGTAAGTCTCTCTTCCTCTTTTTTTTCTCCTTCTTTTTTTTCGTTCCTTTCGTTCTTTTTTTCCCCTGGATGAACAAGAATGCTGACTCAAACTCAAACTCACAGAATGGAGCTGGTCGGAGGAGAATTCAATCCAAGAGTGTGGCTGGTGGTGCTTGTACGCAGGCTATGACCTCTTCGCCCTTGAGAATGGAGACATGTGCCTCTGCGGTGACACCCTCCAGGAGGCCTCGACCGCCGCAAATGAGGCGACATGCGACATGGAATGCACTGGCGATTGGAGACAGATGTGTGGGGCTTACAATCGCGCCAGCTTGTACCGCTGGTTCTGGCCGTGAGGTTTGCATGGGTTGAAGTTGTATGCGGGCGAGGAATTCATAGCTATTCGAGGTAGGTAAGTAAGGTATCTAGTTAGGTCTGTGCTAAATGATGGGGCGGACACTTTGGCAGTTCCACCTTCCTTCAGATGTCAGGGTGTAGCATTAAGTCAGGTGGGGGGCTTTTGGAACACCCCTGCCTTTGGAACACCATGCCCATACATAACCCTGAAAAGCAGGGTCGCGTAATTAATTAAGCGAAATTACTAACCAAAAACCAAAATATATATCAAATGCATTACTAATGGCTTACTAAGGATACATAGTTATTTATTTTCTTCTGTTTTTCTGTGATAGCTTTATTTAACTTCAAAGTTAGAAGTTAGAAGTTACTAGTAAATCCTATATATAACCCTAGGATTTATTTTTCTTAAATAAATCCTTTATACTTAAGTTTAAAATTAAGGTAAAAATATTTATGTATTATTAACAGGTACTATTTACGTAAACTTCAATATATACATATAGTTTTTACTTACGTAATAAAATAATTAAATGTAAAAAATCCTCTCATATAAAATAAATAAGAATTTTATAATATTGTATATTTAACTAAAAATATATAACTTATTATTACATAAGGCTTACAATTAAGCACTAACGAAGTTTATCTAAGTAATAGTATTTATTAAATATTTTATTCATCAAGTATTATAAAAGTAATTAACGAACTGTAAACCTTAGGGTTATATATAGGATTTACTAGTAATCGAAAACTTCTAACTTTGAAGTTAAATATAGCTATCACAGAAAAACAGAAGAAAATAAATAACTATATATTCTTAGTAAGCCATTAGTAATGCATTTGATATATATTTTGGTTTTTGGTTGGTAATTTCGCTTAATTAATTACGCGACCCTGCTTTTCAGGGTTATGTATAGGCATGGTGTTCCAAAGGCAGGAGTGTTCCAAAAGCCGGTGCTCTGACTTACATCGCAGACCTCGCACCAAGAAGTAGCGGTACCGATCATACCAACTCCACCCGACATCGCCTAGCTCTCACGAGGACTGGGCTGGGAGAAGCGACCGCTGCGCCTTCACGCTCGTTTCTCCCGCCCCCGCGCTTCCGTTCTCTTCCAAACGGATGGAGCGCTCGTGTGGAGGACTGAGGGTTTTACTCGGCCTTCGGCAGAAGCCATGAGAAAAAAAACCCCAGGGACAAGGACATCCATCACAACCTCGCTCGGTTTTGGGCGGAGCGTTGGTTGGGCCGACCCCGCTGCTGCGATATGGGTCTCGCAAACTGCGACCGACCATAAGGGGGTTTGGAAAGCTTGCATCGGCTACCTCGAGCGATGGTAGTGAGCTGATCGAACATGGCGCGTTCGGTGCAAGCGGGCTACGATGGATGGCGATAGTGGGCTGAGAGAATCGACAATTCACCAGATCTTCACAATCTCGCTGCTTCTTGGCTGGGCCCGTCAAACGGCCGCCAGCGACAGCCAAGTAGCACGTCGAGTGGCGCGGCTCTGCAAATCGCTCCCCAAAGGATTCGATGCGGATTCAACGGAGCCCCAACATGAGAGGCTGTCGCATCCTTTTTGAGCAGGCCGCGTCGGCAGGGAACACTGTGAGCCCAATGTCTTTGTGGGAAACCACATCGTGCAGGGGCGGTCATCCATCTGCGGCTGCCCCTGCAAGCTGGGGACTTAATCCGAGTGAGTCGGATGGGCGAGCAGTCGTCATAACTGCCGGTACCGTCGTGTGCTGTGAGCATCGTACCGAGGATCTTCCTACTGATGTTTTTGAGGGTTCTGAGGGAACAGTCGTTCGCTGCCGACTGATTACAACAAGGGGTGGGTCGATTGTATGTTACCACAGTCGCCAACCCGTCAGCCGTCAGGGAGTCGACTGTGCCGAAACTTCGCAGTGTTATCCTGGCACACTTCGGAGGGTGTGTATATTCGCTACAGGGAGCACAACCCCAACCTTCCGAACCGGAATACCTGGCACAGGTTTCGTAACAACCTGCGGTTTTCCGGTCCCCGTCCAAGCAGCTCTGTGATTAGTCGCACAGTGGATCTTTCGTGTTTGGAGCTGGGGAGTGTGTTTGATGTAGACCCACGAAGCATCGCCACGTGCTGTCGTGGGTTGGGGCAGTGGCCGCCCATGATAAACCCCGTCAAAGTTGGCGAGATGACCGCGAAAGTCAGCCAGACCAGACAAGCCGGCGTGCTCGTTGCTTCGGGTGCTTGCTTTCCTGACAGATGTCATGCATCCGGTGTGAAGAGCCCGGCGTTGTGGTATGGCAGGTCGAGTCTGAGGCAGCAACTGGACAATATTGCGCACACATATGCTTTGTTTGGCCTGCGACTGGCATGCGTTTTTGTCCTTCCACTTTTGTCATTATTGGAGTTAAGGTAGCCGTTTTGCTTCTGAAGTGAGCTCATTCTACGTCGCATGTCGAAGAGAGCGTTTGCAAACAGAGCTCAGCAGCCCATGAAGCCCAGCCAAGTGTCAAATCTTCTGAGATTTCAGACGATGGTATTCCAAAACAGTTTCCCATGCTCTATACGGCTTCGGCCTTCTCGCGAGCTAGGTCACATCGACGAGCCTGGTTTCGAAACACAATGTATTACTAACGATTTTTGCTACCAGTAGCGGTCCTTTCGACGCCGAAGATTCCGCCTCTAAAGCAAGCGCCATCCCCCTCGTTAACTTTCGCCTTGAGCAAGCCAGCTCAGCACCAGACGACGCCGCGGTCATACCCAGCGGTGATAAGCATCCGACTAAATCTTTAACCACCAACTCCCGAAAGAACCCCCGATCTCTTTACCAGCCCCCATGACCTTGATGACCATGCCCATGGTGCCCGTGTCCATGGTGCCCATGATGCCCCGAATGGCCACTCCCCCCTCCCGGATACTGCTGCGGATACCCCTGCGCCGGCGCCGGATACCCTCCGCTCTGCTGCTGGTGCGGCTTAAACTTGTCACCCAACAGCCCGCTCAACAACCCTCCACCACTCGACTGCGTGTGTCCTCCATGATGATTCCCCTTCAACTTCTTCTCAATAAAGTTGGCCGCTAGCGCGCCAGCCGCTCCTCCAACAATCTTGCTCATTGTTCCGCCATGCCCGAGCTTGCTGCCGAGGTATGCACCGCCTGCGCCACCCCCTACAGTTGAGAGGAAGCCTTTCTCGCCATCGGGGCCGTCGGGACCTGGGTAGGTTTGGTTGCTTTGGCTGGGGTAGGTTTGGGGTTGGGTCGGTCCGACCTGCTGGCCTGGGTAAGCGCTTGAGGGGCTTCCGCGCTGCTCTGGATGGGGAGAGTAGGCTGGAGGCGGATAGTTGGATTGGGCCGAGTGCGGTCGGCTGTTGTCGGATTGCGCGGAGGTGGGCCGGTCCTGCGGGCACCCGTATGGCTGGAGGTGTTGCTGCTGGGGCGCGGAGTAAGTCGGCTGTTGGGGGTACGGAGAGCCCTGCGGGGGGTACGGAGCCTGCTGTGGATGAGGCGACTGCTGCGAAGGGTAGGGGGGTTGGTTGTACGACGGCGCATATTGCTGTTGCTGGGGGTACGGGCTCTGTGTCTGCGGCGGATAGCTCGGGTTTGGGTAAGCGCCCTGTGGCGGGTATGACTGCTGCCCCGAGGGGTTGTAGTAGTCTTGCGCTGACATTTTTGCGGGTCGATTGTCGTCGAGATGAAGATTTGTCGTGTATTGAAAGGGCGAAGTTTCGCGACGGAGGAGGAGGGGCGGGCCCGGTAATAAATTCTGTTAATAAGCCTCGACGCTGACGCGGACCGCTCGGTCAGCCGAGGCAGGCGGGGTGAATCCTATCGGACGGAAAATTCCAGCGCATCCCAACTGGCGGTGGCGTGGTGAATTTGGGTTTGCCCGTGCGAGTAAGGTGTGGGTCGCCGCCGCTGACACTGCCTCCGGCACAGCCACCGCCAATGATGCGTGGCCATAGCTGCATGAGGGGATCACGGGATCACCGCGAATGCCAGAAACGAATCTTGCAGCAAAAGTTGCAGCGATGTCGACGAATAGCGTTGTTCCTGTCAACCACAGCAGCTTCTGCTGGCGATGTTGATGATTTCCTCAACAACCTTACGTCCGATCTGAGACGACTACTTACGCTGTTCGGAATGCTAGTGAGCAAGCAGTATCGGCAAGAGTACAACATGCTTTGACTGAATAGTTTCTATTTCGCTATCGCCCCATTAAAACCAATACACAACCGTGGCTGTCTTCCCAACTAGCTCGAACTCAGCGAAGCCGTTCTCCCTTCGTTAGTTCAACGTCACGGCTTCCCCTTCCCGTTGACCACCTCGGTTTCAACTGTCTCTTCTGCCGCCGCAGCTCCGTTTCCGTTCGTTTTTGCTGCCGCTTCAGCGATAGACTGCTCAACCAGCGCCCTCCCCTTCTTTAGGCTGTCGTCAAGGAGACCAGAGAGGCCCCAAACATCAAAGATGACGGCAATAGCGGTGTACCCTTGGGCGATCAAGATAGGCACCATATCTGGAACTTGGGCGCCTCTATAGGGTTCATTCGTTAGCAATCTCGTTCCTCGCCGATTTTGAAATTCACTGTATGAATCACTGAAACTCAAAACTTACCCAAAGAGGGGCAACCCAAACTTATGCGCCGTCGTTACAAACTTAGTCATCGCCTCAAGGAACGCCGGATGCGGCTCCCCTCCCAACTTGAGCGGGATTTGCGCATCGATACTAAAGTCGCCCGGGCCAAACATGAGGGCGTCAACACCCTCGACAGCGGCAATTTCTTCAATGTTCGCAATCCCCTTGACGCTCTCGATCTGGGGGATGATGCAAATGTGGCGGTTGGCCGTCTGGACGTTGAGGTTGTCGTCCTCGTACAGCGACGTGTCGGAGATGCCGGGCGTGAAGTTCCATGGCGAAAAGGAGCGTTGGCCGATGGGGCCTAGTTTTGATACGTGGTCAGTCAGTAAGCAACAGGAAAAGTTATGTGATTGATAGGTAAATACGCACCAAAGTAAGCCACCTTCCGCAGGGCGCGGACTTCGTCGGCAGTCTCAACATGAGGGATGACAATGCCGGCCGCGCCGGCGTCCAGGGCCGTAGTTAAGCTGATCTCGTCGTGCTTAGGGATGCGGACAATGACGAGCGTCTTGCCCTCGGAGTGGTGCTGGGCGGCATGGATGCAATCGTAGAGAGTCGAGCGGTCATAGATGCCGTGCTCGACGTCGATCCAGATAAAGTCGGGCTTGGCAGACGCCAGCAGCTTGGTGACGAACACGCTCGGGATTCCCTGGGCAACGCCGAGAAGGGTCTTGATGGGATCGGCCTGTGCGTCTTTGAGCGCCTTCTTGAAGTTTGCTGGCTGCGTCAGCAGGGCCGACCGGTATGGGGCCCGGACGTGGGTCGCCGGCTGCTCGAGGTAAGATTTGCTGCTCATGATGAAGATGGTTGGTAGTGGGGTGAGTAGGTACTATATGCTGAAGGGTTAGAGAGAGCAGTTACCGTGGCCGAGGGAATGAGCACGGCGTTTTCTTTTGTATGGAAAGAACCGTTTGCTTCGTATGCAACTTTCGCCGTTAAGTCCGATGCGGGATCGATGGGTCTCGCAGAGGTCGTGCTGATGTCAGTGTTGTAGCGATAGGATCATTCTACGTCGTGTTGAGCTGACGGCGTGAACGCTGGAACCAACGAGAGCGCTTGGTTAATTTGGAGGAAACGGGGATTAATGCCATTGATTGCGGATACTTGTGTCACATAGGTCGGGCGGATGCAAGGAGCGCGTAAAGCATCCGCCTTCGGCAAGGGGGCCCGCGTAGAGGGGCGTTCACCGCCCCGGTGTCGTGTTCATTACCAATGTAGGTTTGTACCTCAGTTGGTCTGTGTCGCCATGTTCAAATCCCATGTCAGCGGGCCGCAATAGTAATCAGACTGACTGATACACTACACAATATGGCAATTCCGAAGCCTGACACATGACAGATTAGAACGATACGACTACGCGGAAATGGCGGCTGTGTTGCCCCCACAGATCTGCGTGTCGTAGTCATCGGACCAGTCGTAGATAATGTACCTGCGGAACCACAAGCGTCCGACTCCACGTCTCCGGTGGGGTTTCGGCGAAAAAGCGGTGCCGCATGCCGTAAGTTCGGACCGGAACGTCGCGGAATACAATGGGATGCGACACGGAACATAGACATCCCGAAGCGGAGCAATTCCAGCTTCCCACTTGCTGCTGCCGTCGCTGCAACAAAGAAAGACGCAATCCTCGACAGTCGAGCGGTTACCTGACGCTAAGCCTGCCAAATAGGCGACACAATGTTAATGGATGAACACTAACGAACCGATCTCCTTACCACCCCGCCCAGCAATGCCAAGTTGTCTCGTTCCAGTCCGCTAAATATCACCGCCCTTGCTCGAGATAAGTTCCGCCCGGTGTAGACTTGTGAATTTCCAGCCCAACTCGGAAGATGCGATGGTTCGTTTCGTCTGCTCTGGTACACCACCCATCAAGACGACCAGATCGTTGCCGCCATTCCATCTCCCGTCTTCTAGAGCTCCGCTTAGCTCCGCCTCCCAGAAACCATTCTTTCGGTAAGCACCATCAGGCTTGACCCATTTCCATACTGGAAGCAGCATATCACTGAACGCCAGGTCCGGGCTATTACCGAATACAGGGAATGAAAAGAATTGTAAAAACCTCCTCGCTCGGTCAGGCGTAACATCAAGTTGTGCTATGAGACGAGCGATGGACCAAGGCTCTGGGTCTTGATCGGATGGCGAATCCGCCGTAACAAACTCGGGAAATGTCTCGGGGATATCCAAGTTTTCTGGTACAAAGAAAGTACCAAGGGATGTAAAACCCTTGATTGTTGATAGCGCGCTTGGAGGCAGAATCACCGTTGTCTTCAGGCAGACGGTGGGCGAACACCAGTGATAGAGTGTAACAGAAACAGGGCGCTCTGGATCGGCTTTGGCAGTGGCCGTTGCGAGGATTGCATACCGGTATGAGAAGACACTCAGATCATACTCTGGGGGTGGTTCGCTTGAGATCCGAGTCGGTTCTGCTGATGCCAGCTGCTGAAAGGATTGTCAGCAAACAGCCCAATACCTCAATCTTCTGATTTTACCACTCACTTGGTTCTCGTCCGTCATGTCAACTGATTTTCCTCTCAGTTTCCTACAAGCTGAGCTTAGGTTCAAGCGGGCAAAGTCTTTTGGAACCGGGGCGCGCCTTGTGGGTCGACGATGGAGAGAGGAAAGATAAGCGGCTGAATTGGCGGAGCACAGCAGCTATCAGAAGACCAGCAATGCCCATCTGGGAAGGTGAATGTCATCAGCATCCGGCGAAACTCCCTTCCGGAGCGGGGTGGCTAGCTGTCGTGAAGTGACGTAGTTTAGCCTGTCTGAGATCCTGAGAACCCGGAGTGCATCAACCTTGCTTTCAGCTCCGTGTATGAAGGGCTCATACTATACGACGTCCAGCTAGGAATTACCACGAAGAAACCACAGATTATCGCAGTGCCCAGGCTCAAGTTTTCACGGTTAGGAGCTATGGCGTCCCCTGATCCTGACAAGAAAGGCATGACCGCGTGTTTATCCACAGTTTGCTTCGTAGCCATCGTTCAAGGAGATCCCGAGTTTGTAGCGTTGTATCTCACAAAAGCTCTTTGGTATCACAGTAGGATCAGATAGCACGCACATCGTCATCAACGTGTCCGAGGCCAGGTCGGTCCTGAGGTAGAGTGCTGCCTGGGTTCCTTCGCAGCGCTGAAGGAGCCGAATATGAGGCCGATCGAGGACGCCGCCGTCGGCTGCGGTGGTGCCTGTTTCCCGCACTACGCAGGTGGCGGATGCGATTTTGATCTTGCGAACGCGAGTCGGCACTTGTACCAACCAGTTCCTTCGCGGTAAAGAGCTGGCGCATCGCATTCAGGCGAGCCCTGGACTCTTCACGTCGCGACTGATAATGATTGGAACCTGTGTGCTAAATGAGTCGCGGCATGCATTGCAAATGTGCTCTTGGGTCCTGAGCTTCAGCTGAGTCCTGCAGGATGCGGGGGTGATGGGACGATATCTAGGACTTCGGCGTCTCGAAGCGGCTGAGCTCATCAGGGCGCCAGCGCTGGAAATCCAAGATTTGTGCTCGGGTGCAGAACAATGAACCGTCGGTTTTTGGCTGGCCATTGATGCAAGACAAGGAGATGCCGTGCTGGAGTGCATTGTCAGCTTTGTCTCGAAGCGCGGGCAAAAACGTCACCGAAACGTCGCGAGAATCTACATTCCTCTACGGGACCGACTCAGACATGCAGTGCACGCTTCCCACCACGCAGGTGAAGAGCTCACTGCCAGTCAGAAAGTCAGACAAGCGGCAGATGTTGGATACGAACGCCGCGCGTCGGATCGGGAGGTAGAAAAAAGGAAACAGGGAGCAATGAAGCCACCAAATTGGGGCCAGGGGCAGCGTGATTGGCCACCCGCACAGCGATCTGAAACGCCTGGGCAGCAGAGAGGCAGCCAGCCAGGCGCTGCCCCGTGCGCTGTGGCTGCGCCTTTCATGCGCTGGACCCTATGCGGAAGGACCCGTCTGCCGACAAAAGCACGCGGCGCCCGAAATTTGAGCAGCGGCGGGCATCGATTGTCACCTCGTTCCTTTGTCGTTCGTGAGGAAGATGGGCGCCAAATCGATATTCCACCGTCTGCGCAGCGCGTTGCGGCGCAAGAAGGAGGCCGGGACCGACAAGGGGAAGGGCAAAGATGTCAACCGGCAGCAGGGCGACGTCTTGGCCACGAGGCCGCCAATTCTCCACCCGGGAATGGAGCTACCGAGACACGCGAGCGACGGCGTCCAGACCATCTCACGCGCCGACATGCAGCGATCGGCCAGCGAGCAAGACAACTCCATCTTTTTTTCCAGGCTACCGCTGGAGCTGCGACGACAGATCTACAGCGAGGTATGGCGCACATACCTCAAAGCCCCGCGCTTGTCGGCATCGGCTCCCGAGCCGGACCTGCGACTCCACATTTACACCGACGGGTCCGGCCGGGGCACCTTCCGCCACACCCAATGTCGCATCCACCCCGGCACCCCCGGCCAGGACGACGCACAAGTCATCGAGCCATGGCCGTTCGACACGGCCAACAAACACATGCCGCCTATGTGGTTCTGGTTTGCCTGGGTCATGCGTCTGCATTGGGACAAGCACTGGAAATGCCAGCACCAGATCATGAAGCGTTGGGACCCGCACACGGGCAACGCCAAGGACGTCGAACCCAGCCCGTTTCTCCCGCTTTTCCTCACCTGCAAGAAGATGTAAGCCTGCATATCATTCGTTCGACCCCTTTCATCAACTAACGCTGAAACAGGTATTGGGAATCCATCTCATCTTTATTTGGAGCCGTAACCCCCGTCTTCACCTCATCCGAAGACGCCTACCGTTTCTTCATTCAACGCCCTCATCCCTTCCTCGGCAGCATCCGCTCTCTCGAGTTCAGCTTCACCAACCCCAACGACCACCTCTTTCTCGCTCAGGTGCAACGCGGCCCCGTTGTCGAAGAACCAGCGCCGGTAGCGGCAAACCCGCACGCTTGCATGGTGATGCCGTGCCGACTCGAGGTGTTTGGCCAGACGCTATGGGCTGAGCTCGTGCAGGGCGTGCAGGGGTCGATTCCGGATTTGAGAGATTTTGATGTCACGATCGGGGGGAGATTTGCCCACGGCGATGCACTTTCACGGTTTGGATGGCGGCCGGAGGTTGTTGCTGAGGAGGGTGAAGGGGGACCTGCTGAACAGGAGGAAGAGGAAGGGGATCGTGCCAAGCCTTGGACTCTTCCGGGGAGGCTGGCGGTGTTTTTCAAGCCGGAGGAGCAGCGGTATGTTCAGGAGGGGACAAAGATGCTCAGGCAGTAAGAGCTGTTGAGGCGTGGTCTGTAAGATATGGGTCTTGTTCGTCGCCATGTGTTTCTGAGCCATTTGGGTATTTTCTTTGTCACGGCTGTATTATTATTAAGCCTACAGAGCCATGGATTCATCGGTTCTTGGAAGGAGACCGAACCGGGTCAAAAGTTACAATACTCGAACTCCCGCCCCATCGCTGTGGTGATGGCCTCGTCATACTTCTTTTGCTTGGGCTTACAGAGCTCAGCCACACGCCCACGAACACCGGGATAAGTCCGCTTCATCTCGGCAACAGTGTTTCGGGTCCTAGCCTCCTTTTCGTTCTGCCGCCTGCCACTTTCTGGCAGCAGGACTGAATGAGATTTGGAGGCTCCGGCAAAGAAAGGGTCCCCTGGGCCAATGCGGAAGATGTTTGATTGGGGCATGGGGGTAGCTGTCTCGTGTCGGACCATTTTTGCGCCGCAACACCATCCCTTTTGGAGCACTTGCATTCCCGCTGCCGCCAAGCCACGAAATGTCACACCACGACGAGCGACGGCCTATATTACCCGTGATTCTTCCGCGACATCACAGTCATTCCTCAACACCGATTTTCATCACCTATCCCTAGATACAACCGCTCTACAATATTGTTATCTGAACAACCAAAATCGCACCATCGCATCGACAGCATGGCAGACACAGCACCCTCTGACCCCTCACAAGCAGCAACCCCCAACCCCGCCAACCCTTCAAATCCCGGGCCACAGCCCTCATCGCCGCCACCGCCCAACTCCACACCCGCCCCCTCTCCCTCAGAAGAAGAAGAACCATTCTTCCTCTCCCTCAACCCCTCCCAGCCCACAACCCTCATCTTCCTCCACGGCGTAACCTCCTCCCACCTCGAATGGGTCCACATCATCCCCCTCCTCCCCTCCTACCACCTCCTCGTCGTCGATCTCCCGGGGCACTCCCGCTCCGCGCATCTCCCCCCGCCATACACCGTCCCCCTCATGACAGACACCGTCGCGCGCCTGATCCAGCGCCACGCACATAATTCCGTCGCGCACGTCGTAGGTTTATCGATGGGGGGATTCATCGCCCTCGACCTAGCCAGACGATACCCCCAGCTCTGCAGCAGTGTTTTCGCGACGGGAGCGCACCCTTTCGAGAGGACCTATGCGTGGATGTGCGCAAGACCACGGCTGGTCATGGCGATGATGTGGGTGCTTCATAACATGCCCGATGTGCTGTACTGGGGTCTTGCAAGGTGGGGAGGGATGAAGAAGCATGAGGAACTGAAGGAGGAGATGGGAAGGAATACCACGTGGGAGGTGATTAGTGGGGTGTATGGGAGTATTCTGGGCTTTGGGTGGGAGG
>Ga0247770_1000788_pt1 | contig 29321 bp, 32 predicted proteins | sample UWRJL136409B6_FD_179943 | JGI IMG/M metagenome (GOLD analysis project Ga0247770, IMG submission 179943) | Plant litter microbial communities from Arlington Agricultural Research Station in Wisconsin, United States - UWRJ-L136-409B-6 | ecosystem: Environmental > Terrestrial > Plant litter >... | reverse complement strand
TCTGGTCACACCACTCCGCTGACTCGTTGTCAGTGCCACGAAACGTTTTTGGTTCCTCAGTTTGGCCTCCGAGCACCTAATATCGACGGCAAGCCAGTCGTCAGCGTGGACGAACTGCGGGCTATCTTGACCTTCAACGTTGCCTACGACACCGGCGTCCTCCCTGGCGAGCGGCACCGCATCCACCCTGTCGGGCTGTTACCAGATTCTCTGTTTCACCGGAGCACGACCTTCCGATCTCGTGTATAACGAAAGAAAGAGGCCAAAAGATAATTCTCTGAGCGAGATCTTTGGTCGGAAGGCTGTGACCTCGGTCGACACTGACGACAAGAGCGAGATCGGAGAGGCTGACAACAAGGAGGCACCCGACAAGGAATCCAAGTGGCTTAACGAACTCCTCTCAGCGGAGACGACGGGGCGTGGGCGTCCAAAGGCGCTCTGCAACCAAGATGTTCTCTTGATGGCCGTCCGCCACCCCGTGACGGGCGGACACACCCTGGCCATGGCCATCAAGTTCATCCACCACAAGGGGAGCGACGATAAACTGAGGCCGTACGCTCCTATAAACTCGCGAGCCGAGCTTCCGTTTGCTGACAGATACCAAGATCACCTTCCACTTCACCCTCACCAAGAAGTTGATCTTCTGTCCCGACATAGTTATCGTCGCCCTTGCACTGCACGACAGGGCCTTCGATGCGCCGAGGTTGACCGACGCCGCTCACGTGCTTGGCGTCAAGACTCGGGGTTCTACCCAATGCACTCAGCTGCGTTAGACGCAATCCATGCTCAAGATCCCGATCTTTCGCCGCTTGTGTCGTGATGGGGCCCTGTCGAAGGGAGAAGCCATGCCGTATGCCAAATAGAGAGACGACATGGGCCGGCAGAGTCTCGATGCGGGATTCGAGAGTCGTTGGACGCCGAGGTTCCGTCGGAGGGGCGCGGGCAACGCCGCGGATAGTACGCATGCCGGCCGAAACTGAGACAAGATGGGAAAGTGTTAACAGGTCGTTGTCGCTAGGGAGCACGCCGGATGCCGTCTGAGACCAGATCATGCGTCACGATCCGAAGTTCATCACATTCTTCAGCGCCTATCTCAACGAGAAGGTTCGTTCGACATCCAAAACACCTTTTGGAAGAAGAGACCGACGACCAGCTCTTCCGACTGCTCGCACACGTCAGCCTCGCCCGTAACCCCCGTGCCACGAGAGACATGGTCCCCGACGAGTTCTGGAAAAGTCTGCTGCCAGACCCGGAAATTGTCGAGTTGGAAGAGCGGCGAGCGACGCTCAAGCAGGGGCGGTACCGGATCGCAAGCCGGGACAACGAAGCCGAGATCCGCGGGCTCTCGGAGCAGATCAGGACCAAACGTTCGCAGTGGGAGAGCACGATCGTGACGGAGTACCGGCGGTGGTACTTCTATCACCGTCCGACCTGGGACATCGAGCGGCAGGCACAAGGCGAGGTGGGCGAGGACGAGGAGTATGCCGACCCGGCGATAGAGCCGAGCATCCCCGAACGTGCCCGGCTTGCCGAGATCTTGTGCCACCAGCCCGGCGACTGGACCGACAAAGAGACCTTCCGACATTGAGCCGAAGCCATCGAGCTCATGGTGGCCTGGTGGCCCTGTGCGACAAGGAAACGATCAAGCGTGACCGCATCCGACTACGGGCGCAGGCCGAGCTACCCATCAAACAAGAATCCCCCGAGTCGGCTCCATTTCCTCTCCTCCTAGAGGTGACACAATGTCCGGACTGCATCAGCGACGGGCAGCCCACTCTCGAACAACAGACGTTTCGTTACTGCCGTCCCACTGTTAGGAAGGACTACTTTGACGATGCGCACCTGGAGGGAAGAGAGCGTACAGAGCGGCGTAGTGAGCTCCAGGTATGTCTGCATCGAAGCTGTAGAGGGAAGAAGTTTCGGGACATGAATCATTTCAAGAACCACGTCCAGTCGGTCCGCAAAGTCCCGCTCAGAATATAAGAACGAGTCGAGCGCAGACGGGCACGAAAGGCCAAGAGACGGTGGCAAGACCGCATTTAGTTCGTAGTTATACAATAGATTTTTCTCCGGCAAATGTCGCATTCTTCAACGGGTACAACCATTTTAGTTCCAGCTGCTTGCCTATATTCGACCTATAGAAGCACCAAGAAGGCGAGATGTGGGTGAGTGCCGCCGGGAAGCTAGGGCGTGTCAGTCGACCTGTTGAGGGGTTGGAGGGCTCGCTGTGTGGCAACAGGGTCCCCCCGTCTACCCCTTCCCTCCTTCCCTCTGCGCTCCCAAGCCCTTAAGACTTTGCACTCTCATCATCGCTATCTGCCTCCAATGTCACATCTTCCGCCGGTTCAAACTCGACGACCAAGTCCAACATGACAACCTTCCTGTCGCTACTAAGGACTAGCATCCAGTTGCACTCCTCCGTACAAAGACTTTGCTCGCGTGCCTGGATGACCGGAAGGGTCTTGCCGGTTCGCATGTCTTCAAAGTCGAATGATAGCAGCCGCGTCTTGTTCAGCTTGTTCAGCTTGACGAAAGGGCCGGCTACAATCCTCATGCGGTTGTCAAGCCTGTATTTGCGGTGGAACGGAACTCTCGCGAGGCGGCCAAGCAGGCCCTCCAGGTATCGTAGTCGACAAAGTCCAGAATCCGGTCGTACAGTTCCTGAGGGAGAAGGCCTGCCGACTTGGATGCTGCGCGGCGGCTGGCGGCTACCTTAAAGAAGTTGACGAGTGACGCGAGTCCTGGAAAATGGCCTCGTAGTCTTCGCGTGGTCCCCCTGCAGTTTGCTTGCAGGACGAGCTCGCCGAGCTGACGCTGGCTCTCCATCCCTGGCTTCAACTCTGGCCGCTCTCGTGGATGTGTGCTTACACAATACTCTTCGCGCAAAGGCGAAAGATCGACGGTCCCACTGACTGTAACCACTGGCTCGGTATTGCCCTCATCGCCGTCGTCAAAGGACACTTCCGCAAATGTCACACGAATCCTATCCCTAAATAGCCTCTATACCAGCGATCGGTCCGATCGCTGGTATTCTATTGAAACTACTGCGTGGATTATTCCAGGCCTGGAATTGCCACAACAACGGAGGAATGGAACTACCCCATTGTAAGCAGTACTTAGAGTAGCTGTTGGAAGCCCTCGGCTTCCAACGATTGAAGCAATCAACACACTCGTTTTTTCACCGAAGAGCCTTCGATCCGCAGCGTGCAACAGCAAAGACCACCTTGAAGAGCGACAGGACGACCATCTGAAAGTTGGTGCGTCCTTGCTCGACGCCCCAAGCAACGGCGTTCGTAATGGCCGCGCTGTCCACCAATACCGTCAGGCTGACGAGCACGTCCTTGATGCAGTACATCGTCTCTGTGGGCGATGCTCCCGGAGGGTCGCCCGGCCGATGAGACATTGAACCGAACTCCGGCAACGGAGCGCTGTCGCCAGCCCACATCGTGTCAAGCCATCCTGGAGAATTCGGGAGGTGGTTCGATCGGCAGTCCCACCACTGACAATTTCGGGGATTGCAATGCTGTGCAGGGAACGAGTGAAACTTGACCTCGCCAGAGGCAATGGAGACGAGGGCAAAGGCCAGCTCGCGAAAAGGGAACGAGTCGGCACTCCACTCCCTCCCAAATCGAATGATCTCGTTCTGGTACTCAACAAACGCACCAGCTAGAGCGTAAGTGAGAAACGCCTTCCACGGCTCTCCGATATCTGTCCTCGGAGTTGCCACGCGGAAGGTATAGCCAATCTCTTGGTCCCGTTTGCGACGTGCCAACGCCAGGGAGGCCATATGCTCTTCTGGGCAAAGGTCAAGGGAGATTGTTGGCTTGTGTGGGTAGATGCTGTCGGCAAGTGCACGGAGCCATAGGTCGGTCGTCTTAGCGCGGGATGTTCCCCAGCTGTCAATGCATGCTGAAGTTCATCGTGAGGACCTCTCGGTCCAGGTCGATGACGTAGAAGTACTCCGCGTCGTAGTCGTCCAGCCGCGGCAACTCTGATGGGAGCGCCACGAACTCTCGAAACACCGTAAAGTCGGGCTCGGACCCGTCGCGGATCTCGTACACATGTTGCTCTAGAGCGCGTTCCCTGGCCGCGTATTCTGCTCGCATCGACTTCAGCCATTCTGTCAATTGTCAGCGCATGTAATGCAAAAGCTCTTCTTCAACGGCGTACCCTGGTACTCTTCGGGGTTGGAGGGAATTCTCGCGACGATTTTGGCACCGAGACCCTCAAAGTAGCTGTCGTACTGGTGGTAGCGAATGTAGTAGCGCTTGCGAGAGCGTACTATCTCGAGGCCTCGCGTTCCCATCGCGATCTGACTGAAGAAGGTTCGCAAAGCCGTTCCGTCGGCATGAAAGTTGGAGTATGCCTCTAGACTGTCCAACTGCCAAAGTAGGGCCCGCGGACGAAACGAAGTCGGTGTGGTGCGGCTTCTGAGCGATGCTGCGGAACAAGACCAAGTATAGTCAACACCCTAGTAAATGCAAGGCCCCCTTTCCGCAAACAACCCTCAAAATGCAACCCCTTTCGTGGTCTGAATTATTTAGTATGGCAGAACGCAAGTCCGCAAACCGCAATGGTAGGCCTGGAAAGTTGCGCAAAAGGGGGGGGTCCTTTTAGGTGGTATGGGCTTGAACGAGGCATATTTATAGGCCTTAACCCCACTGAAACCCTCTGGAATTCCAGTGATCAGTACCCAAAGTTGGGAACCAATTCTTGCCAAGCTATGAAAAGTGGGTCGTTTGGCGCCCCCCTTTACGCAACCTACCTAGAAAATGCAAGCGGTTTGCCGGTCTCGAATAGTTGCGTTTACTAGGATGTTGACTGTAGAAATTCGAGAAGCTAGCAATCGTCCCGCTCTTAGCCGCTCCGTGCGGCGACAAGGTTTTCCACCACACCGCCTCGAGACCGCATCGGTCGTTCGGCTGAACCTCGGTCTATCCCCAGCCGCCAACCGAGGACTTCTACTGGTAGTAGGAGAATCGTCGACGCCACAGAAATCGTCGAAGAACACGCCGCAGCGGGCCATGACGGCATTGGTGTCTGCATCCAATGGAGGGTCAGCCCGCTTGCCTCATGAAGCCTGTGAAGTACATGAATAACCTCCTCTCTGCGTTCTTCAAGAGCTGAAACCGGGTCTGCCTTCCTCCTCCGCTTCTCCTCATACTCGGCTATAGGTATAGACTGAGCAAGAAGTGGCTGCAGAGGACGGCATGGCGAATTGTGCAGGGCATCGCCCGTCAAGTTTAAATGCACCGGGCAAGAGCGACCCTCGTGCCCTCGCTCGTCTCTCCTAGCTCTGAATGGAAATGCATCAGTCAAAATCGGCAAGAAAATTGCACACCAGTGTGTGCGCCACCAACGCATTGAGGCCTTCAGCGCGGGGTAGCGGACATCAATGACAGCGTGCCTTGGTTGTCACGGGTGCAGACCTGCAACATCCTTTCCAGGCCACACGGCTTTCCCTCAATCAAGCATCTCACCGTCTTTCAGGCGTTTACCATCACTGGGTGCTTAACCAAATGGGGTACGAGCCGATGGCTCATAACTTGAACCGAGACCATCCGTTCCTTCAACGACTGAAGTTATTACGGCCTATCTATACAATCCTGACCTTCCGAGGCTCCCAGTTAAAAGGAGGCTTGCCAACACGCCTAATGAGAGGCCAGTAGAGGTATCTTGCCTGTCTCTCACAGCGTCTGTTTCCTGCTATCTCCTCCTCTGTAATAACTCCCTCTGCCATTCGAGGACGCATGAAGCCTTGATTTGATCGTACCCAACTCAGAACTTCGGTATGCAGTTGTTTGTCGTCCAATTCATCGGGGACACGGGGAAATTCAAGTGATTTATCTTGCAAGCGACCTCTCGCCTCATCTTCCTCGTACCTTCGAACCCTTTCCACCCTTTCAGCGCAAGCCTACCATTTCAGCACCTCGACTTCCCACCAACGATCATGCAGTCGTCGCAAGATTTCCAATATCGGCGTCCGCAAATAGACGTAAGCTCGACCCATGACGGTAGCCCTATACTTCGGCACGGTATCAGGGTCGGACTGAGTTATCGCGATGAAGTCTTTTCCTTCGCTGTTGACACTCCACTCCCAGGCTAGAGGCTTTGGCCCCAAGGTCTTTTCTTGGTCAATGATCCGTCCATCTCGGCTTGTACCCGCGAACAGAAGGTCAAAATACACACTTTGAACCCAGTCGAAGTCCTCTCGAGGGAAACGGAATACGATGAAAGAGGGCGTATCATTGGAAGATACTCCAAATCTTCCATCTCGCTTGGGGCCAGAATCGGAGGGCAAGGCGTGCTTGCTGTTCGCAGAGATAAAGGCTTCAAAAAATTCGGTCACGCCACGGGTATAGTTTCTACCATGTTCAGGTAAATCCGCTGTTGGTGTATGCGCAAGGTATGACTCGGAAACACCGAGCGCTTCGCGAAGTACCGGAATAATGTCCACGATTTGTAAAGCTGGAAAAATTTGCCTTCGGAGCCTGGCGGCCCCTCGCGTGTCCCAGCGCTGTCGGAGATCAGGATAGGTCCGCTCCAGGTAAGGGTTCGAGAGCCTATCTTCAACGATAGACGATGGTATCCTCTGAATGGTGCGGAACGCGTTCTCAAGGAGCAAGCGGTCAATATAGAGGCAAGTCCATGGGTCGAACACGCCGGAGCAGCTCGTCCCGTCCGTTGGTTGCCGTCCTCAAGGGGGCTTGCCATCAGGAATACTCTTCTGACGTGCGCAACAATGCGATAGTTTTCTTCTTCATCATCGGTTTTTCGCATGATGAGAAAGAGGTGAGCATCGATATAAAACAGGTGATCAGACTCGGCATCAACGACTTTGTCGAGTGGAGCGTCCGATTGTAGAAACATGGCATATTTTCCCAATTGTGTTCGAAACACGGGGGTGTTGCTGTGGTACGAGGGGCCACACGCTCAAGAGAGCAGATATGGAGGAGATATAAATGCAGTCCTCCATGTTGATCCACCGACCCAGTGTAGCGTGGCGAGAAAACAAGGCAGTATTGGGCGGATATCCGTCGCGTATGCCGGTTGGTTTCCACGTGGCTCAGCTCATCCGTCTCCAAGGTCTAAGTTGGAAAGTTCCATGTCCTACGAAGCGGCCATCCATCGGTTACCGTCCAGTTGGGAGCCCAGGAGGGCTGCTTGTTCCAGCCCTTGATGCCAATGGAGTTGACCAGAAATGTGTTCGCATGTTGTAGATTGAGTATGCAGTGCGCAGTAAGGCCGGTGAATATATGCATGGCGCTGGCGGCGTAGTTGGGACGCAAGAATGCATGATTGGACGCGTCCAACAGGCCTAGGATACCAAAGACTTTGTCTCGAATATCGGTTGCACTTGATGGCCAGGTCTTCTTCATTGCATCCAAAAGTCCGACGGCGGTGAGAGATTGCCCAGCCAAATGATCCTGAAGCCATTGCACGGGATTAGATGGCTCCTCCTCCGCCGACTCGACTTTCAAAACATCATCAAATGCCACTGGATAAGGCAACAACTCCAGACTCGTCCTTGATTTTAAGGAGGCCTTCAAACAAACAGGCCAGCTGATCTTTGCTGTTGTTGCTCTGTCCACCCAATATTCGCTCCCTCGGAAGGTAAACACGATTTGCCGCGGGAGAACCAGCTCTTGGATTATCCAGACACGGGTAAAGTACCGGTACTTGAGCAAATCTTGGATGGACTCGTCCTCACCAAGGGTTTCGAATGCTCGACAGACTGGAAACCTGCCCGATGGTTTGCCGACCACTTCTTCGCCTAGATAGGCAAGCACCCGCGTGAATCCTCTGTAGATAGCTCCCATCTTTGGTATTTGGCTCGACTTTTCGGTATTGTTCAGCTGGTTGTATGCTCTCAAAGTCTACATGTTTCTCTCGCTGCTCCCTTCGAACCACTCCTTGAATTCTGTGCCACCCATCGCCCGATGGCCTTAAGGCTGGCTAGCAGCTTGTAGATGCTGGCTAGGGTTAAGGTATTACCGATCATAACGGGGCCGTAGATACTCTGCACGGGCTTGGTCAGCCAGAGCAACGCAAAGTTCAAAGTAAAAAAGAGAGAAGTCAACGTACAATTTCTCGCGCTCGCAAGCATAATAGGCCATCCAGCTCTCTGCCCGCGCGACAAGCAGTGGCACCGGCATAGTCTGGTAGTCTTGTGGGAAGAGCAACCGCATGCGCTGAAACCACGCCGCCACCCACACGCCAAGCTGGATCTTCGCCTCCTCTAAGTCGCCACTGTTTGTCTTAGTCTCGATGGCGATGGGCGCGGGGAAGTAGCACAAGGGGCCGTAATCAGTCTGGCTTAAAGCGTACTGATCGATAGGCAAGCTGCGCAGAAGTGTCTGGTACGTTATCGGCGGGCTGTCGGTAGGGCCTGTAATGTGCGACGAATCTGGGCACACCAAATTTCCTTTTTCGTATCTTGAACACGCGACGTTGCTCACCCTGGCTCAGGCTCGGCTCAGTCCCTGCTCAGGATTTGCTCAGGCTGGCTCACCTTTGCTCACCCTAATTACCATTTTTGGCAGGCTGCGCAGAATCACTTCAACTCTAGCCGAGAGGGCCCAGAACTGGTCCCATATATAAAGATGGCCAAAATGTGTCCCACTTTTGAAACCAACAGTCTTGTGTTCGTATTACTTACCTAAGCGTTGGAGATTTCTATCCTCCAAGTCTCGCGCTTACACCTCCTACAAACACTCCTCCTGTTTGTGACGACCTGGCCACCGGATGGGTCGGCGCGGCCCGACTCACCCCGCAGGAGCAACAGTACGGAAGACAGTGCGACGTAACCCGCACTGTGGCCTCTGCGCTCCACTACCTCTGTCGGAACTCACTCCAACAGCCACAGGGGCCGGTACAAGTTACTCGATCCCCAGTAGTATAGATACCATCATCGTGCCCACGATGGAGTGAGGAACTTCTTGGTTCCTCACGCTAGCAATTCACTGCATCTCAATATTGATCTACTGTTTGGAACCTCTTGATCAACGACCTGTGTGACAGTGCAGTTGCCCCCGAAGAGTTGTGCTAGCCTTCATCCAGTCATCTTGCCCCTCAAGCCTTTGGGAGTCCGTCCCTACGCCCTGTCTCCTTCAGAACACCTCCGGTGCCCTGAGGGCTAGGTCGTAACACGGTCGTTCAGTCCTGAATCCATTAACATATCTCGACAAAATGCTATGATTCAGCATGGAACTGGAACTAAGGACGTCAGATTTAGCAAATACTGTTATTAAACGGGCTGAAAGGAGAGGCCTTACAGTGGACCGCTCTAAGATCAACCCTCAAGCTATTCGAAGGAATTTGAGGCCTAAGAGTAAAAGTGAATATTCACGAGTACTTGTAGTGTGGTATTCCTAAGTTAAGACCGTGCACGTTATAATACCGAGATTTAACGTTCTTTAGATATGTAAACAAATATGGACCTTCTCATCCTCGGGATATGCAGGTGATGAAGCATTTCGCTGAAACTCTGTGCCTCGGTATGAAAGGCAAGGTTGACGAAGAGAATGAACTACCAACTCCCTCTAGCTTGCGAGTTGTAATACGCCGATTTTACAATGCATGGGAATGACATTAAAATCTAGAGGTACCTGTGCCCCGTCCACGATTCAACGGATTTAGATGATGCCAACCAAATCGACCTCTCAGCATCAGATTTTGAACCAAGCCCGATAGAACTTCACTGGACACGCTCACCACTAAGCGATTCGACATCACCCAGTGATGAGGACAGTCTTTGGGATCAGCGAGATGACTCTTCGGATGTCCCTACTGAGCTCTCATCTCAGTTGGATGATACAGCGCCGAAGCATCTTGACGATAAAGGCCGCTACTTTCCAACTACGTCGTCCCCCATCACTACTGATATCTCTGGCGGACCGGAATCTCAGAGCTCTGACTCCTCCGCAGCCTTCCTCTCGGAGAATTATAACGAATCATCGCCCAGGGCGCCGGTGTGGTTAGTTGATCCGGAGTTGCAGGGATTCAATGATCATCAACCCCACTGCTCACCCCAGATCAACAACACTCTGGATTCGGACAGGGATTCCACTCGCAGCGAAAACCTTACAGCCCAATTTCTGTCAGATCTCTCAACGCGAGACCGACAAACCGCTAGAGCCAAGGCCGCGTTAATGAAAGATTCTCAGCGGCGTATTTCTGAGATCATACAAGCAATCGAGCCAGAGGCTGTCGTAGAAGAAAAATCGCGCCATAGCGTTCAAGACTACGAACTTGCTTGTGGCACCAAGCTCGCACGTGGCGCCATCCGTTTCGGCTTCCACGACGCCGCAGCCTGGAGCATCACCTCCGGAAACGGCTCCATCGTCCTCTCGGGCGCCTATTACGCCCGCCACAACTGCCTGACAAAGAACCCTAACCCAAGCATGGTGCCAGCCCTACAGCCCTGGGCCCACTGTGGAACAGGCCCACAAGCCCCAAATTAGCGACACGCAGCCCTGACACCTCCCACTGCAAGAAGCGACGCATCGAACTGCAAGGCTCACCACGGCATATTCCCTTCAGTTCAGCTCACGCCAGGAATTCCCATCCTATCAACAAACGCTGCCCCGATAAGGCTCCGTATCAGTCAATGGACAACATACCTGCGTGCCTTCGACGACTACTTCCATGGCGGAGGAGGTCGTCAAAACAGAAGAGATGCACGCTAAATCTCCCCGCCGAGCTTGTCTGGATCGTCTTGGAATTCCTTTCACCAGAATCCATCATCGCATTCGCCCTGACCTGCCGCATACTCTTTGCTCAATTCTTCCCCATGCAACCCCAGCTATCTGACTCCGCCAGAGCAACATTACTCCAGTGGCTCGAGCAAGACATCCCAGGCCTCTATTTTTGCCACGATTGCGCCCGCCTCCATCGGTGGCGGCGCCTAATACGGTCTTCAAGTTCTGGGATCACAGTGCTCGACGGACCTTGTTGGAAAATAGCTCCGGGCATCAAATACCTGATGAGCGATTACGTCCCGGACTATGGGTTCAACCTTACGTATTCCCTAGCCCAGCTTGTCACCAACCGCCACCTCTATGGGCCCTCCCACGGTCCATCTGTACATGATATTGCGGCAACTAGGCATTTCGGCGATCCTCTATATGGGGTTGACATTATACGTTCTTGGAGCGCCAAGATCATCAACGATAGCCTCTACCTACACGGGAACATGACATTTCGAAGGTCCAGAAAAAAAGGAGAAAAGGCGTTGTTGATGGAATGTCTCGAAAACTATGGGCACCTTCTGGTATGCCCTCATCTTCGCATCACTGAAGACCGTCCACCAGCAGCACCCAGCATCTCTGAGCCAGCCAATGATCGAGACTCGGCAATACGTTTCACGACAACCTCTGGACAACCTACTTCTTGCCCCCTTTGCTTTACCGACTACCAGGTACGGATCACCCCGGATCGTTCGAGGTACGCTGTGCAAAAGCCCATGGAGAACTGGGTTGTCGAGATCGCTCGGTGGCATAAACTTGGGCGGTGCCGATCTCCGCAAGACCTAGAATGGTACAACCTTGTAAGTGAGTATGGCGACGGAGTAGTAGCGTGGCGACGGGACATCTGTGCGGCAGGGGTGGTCTGCAGAGAATGGACAGCGGGGGACATAACCTCTACGAATATGATTGAGGGGACATTTGTTTTTGGAGAGCTACGATGGGATCGATGGCAACGATGGCTTCGCAGGGCTTGACAGTTCAACTCACACGCAAGAGAAACTGGTGGACCCGAAATATGACATTTCCCCTTAAAAGAATACCTAGTACTACACTACCTAAATTGTGTGAATACATTAGCGCATTTGGCCCCCGGCCTCTCAACTTTTGTCCCCAGGCTTCCCGAGCATCCACTCAACTGTTCTGCCTTCCCCCACCCTGCATGTATCTCGGGGCGCCAAGCGGTCACCACTTCCAGTTGTGATCGTCTGCATGGGAATCGACCTCGAGGCTGGCGTCTTCGTTCGGAGAGAGGAGACAATGTTGTGGTCGTGGGGCTCAACGGTGACGGGGGAGAGGAGAGTTGAGGATGAACCCGAGGAGTTTGTGGGCAGAGAGCGCAGGAGGGAGGTCGAAAGGTCGTGTGGAGCCTGAGCAACGGAGCCCAGAGGAGGTTTGGGGCGGGTTCGCGGGAGGTGATTGGCGCTGGGGTCTCCTGTGAGGCATATCAAGTGTGGAGGACAAGGTATCTCCAGTCTGGCGGAGCCAAAAAGCATGGGACGAAATGCAGGATGTGTGACTTACAGAAGGCAGCTCATCTTGGCTTCCCCTGGAAAAGGGTACTAAACCCCAGCACCACGATAAGGTGTGAGCCGATCGCTGGGGGGGCCCTCTTGCGAGAGACCCCCACCACTCCTCGGGAAGCGGTGGAAGGCTGGCGCCCTAGCCAGCGGCTACATCAGCGACTCCCCTGCGAGTCGCTGGAAGGCCCATGCATCCCTTGTCCCGGGGCTTTAGGAAAGGCAGAAACAGGTTCTGGGAGCTTGCTGAGGGCGTCCCGCATCTCGCCGAGCACTTCGATCATCTGCTTTGCGTTCCGATCCTGGCTTTCCCGAGCTGCACGTAGTTCGTTCCTCAAGGCCAGGAGCTCAGTGGTCTGTTCGAGAAGAGCTTGCTGGTTGGCTTGCAGTTCTGTCTTCACACCCACCAAGAGCTCAGAGAGCGACTCCTGTGGAACTGGCTCAGGGGCCTGAATCACATTCCTCATCGTCTCGATCTTCCGCTCGACATTACGCGTGCCGGTGCGAAGTCCAGTCAGCTCCACACGAATCCGTTCAAGAACAGCTTCGGCGGGGTGGACGTGAGGGAACCATGAAGGGAAGATGGCACGGACAAAGTCAAAGGCCAAGTCGAAAATCGCAAAGATAGGACCGCAGTCCTTGAACTCCATGTTGTTGGTTTTTTTGCTTTTCAAGCTGTCGCAGTGTTGTTGACTGGAGCATGAGGAAGAATAGAAGAAGAGGTTGGGACGAGCGGCCAGCGAGACGAAGTCAATGGGCCAGCAGCTCCAGTAATCGCAGCTGCCGTGAACACCCATTGATGCTGGGCAGTCGCATTTGCGCTGATGAAAACTTGGACTTGGTGGAAGGAGCATGCATCGCCAAGGAGGTATTCGTTCGCCTACCCATCCATTGCGGAAGCACCCCCCTAGCTGGTGGGTCCCTGCCCGGGACATGAAGGGTTGACTTGGAAAGTGTCAGGAGACTGGCATCAACTTCGAACATACACTCACGGTAACTTGCAATATCTGTGGGATCAGGTTCTAGATCCAAGTTCATTGAGGATGTGTATGCCGAAGGGTTCTGGTATTGAGATAACAGTTGAGGAACAGACACCCTCAGGTCACTCACGCAGACGCCTCATAACTATTCCCCAATCCTGCCCGCCCATTCCGTCACCTTCACCACCACCTTCAACATCCAATCCGTCTTCCCAGGCTCCCAATCAGGGGCATAAGTCTCTAGCCACGCTCGATACACCCTCGGGTTGACATACCACCTCACAGCTGCCACCATCGCCATCTGCGGCACATGTCCGGCAATAAGCAACCCAACCACCGCCTTGTCCATGTTCCCCATCTCCCCTAGCCCGGCCTTCAACACAACATACACCACCCCTATCAGGAAAGGAACCACATTCCAACTTAGGCCTAGGATAACAGGGGGGGATGAGAACTATAGCAAGCACGAAGAATACGACCATCAGAGAGGCATATGCGTGTGCTGTGATGTCGAGTATTGAAGTGACCCAAATGGAAGGGGTGAATGTATCCCGCTGTGTGACGTTCTGGTAGATCACCAAAGCGTTCATGGCGCAGCGAAGATAGTTGAACGGGACGCAGAGACAAATGGGGACGCCGCTCATCAACATGAATGTGGAATTCGGTGGACGCTGGGGGAGTGCTCGACCAGTGAGAGGGACGTCTGGGCCGTCAGCATGCAGTGTGCGAGACGAAAGGGAGTGGGTGGGGCGACTAGATAGGGCAGGGTTAGGGTTATTTTGGTGGTTCAGTGCCCCACCGATGAATATCATTGACCGCGGTCGCAAACCTGCCATAATCTTCCATTCCCCGACATCCCAAAGGCGCCTCGTCATCAACCACGGTTAGTTGTGTGGCTCTGACACGTTTCTGAAGCTAATTTGACCATTTTAGAGTGCTGTGGAACCTTCAGAAGCATCCCCTGCCCTTGCGCCGTCCAACCGATGCCTTCCTTGGCGGTCGCAGCCATGGCTGGCCGTGTAGGCCAATCCCCACGCCCTAGCCGGTCGTACAGCGACCCCATTACGGCTCTATCGAGCCCAGCTAATAGCGGCGAGTTTCCCGATATCAACGATCTGCTTATTAGGCCTCCGATTGATCTCAACGGCTCCACGCATCCCGGCCAGGACCAGAGCTCCGCGGAAGCGCGCCGGGGCCGCAGTCCCGGAGCCAGAGGTTGCTGCAACAGTTACGCAGTCAAGAAAGCGGGCTATGGCAGGTGCTGTCACCAAAAAACGTGTGGCGGAAACGGATTTGGTCCCCGGGATGCCTGTGAGAAAGACTCGCAGCGGCCGTACAATCAAGCTCACAAAGAAAGCCTCAGAGGCAGCGACATCTGATCAGAAATAGCGCTTTCGACGGCTGTGGGGTCATTTCAACGATCGGTCTGATCGCTGGAATTCTATTGGAACTACTGCGTGGCCCATTCCAGGCCACAACAACGGAGGAATGAAATTACTCCATTGTACGCAGTATTTAGAGGTCACCGGGGGAAGTCCTAGGGCTACCAACGTTGAAACAGAAGAACACACTCTTTCTCGGCGATGAAGCTTTCGATTGTGCGTGCCACAGCTTGATCAAGGTCCTTAAGAAGTTCGGAGATTTGAAGAGCTCCGAACTGAATAGAGAGGGCCTGAATCCACTGCTGATAATTCTCAGGCCCTAAGAGTCGCTGTTTTTGAGTGAGAGTTAGAGACTGTTTGGCGAATTCTCTGACCGTGAGGGAGCTGAAGTCATCGGAAGGTCGTGTTGAGCCCCCTAGGGTTCTAGTGGAAGCCCCCGAAGGAGTGGTTGAGGCCCTCTCTTCCAGTAGACGTTGAAGTTGGCTTGCGAGCTGGTTGACTTTCTGCTAGAGGCTTTGGATCACAGCTTTCGGAGCTGTGTGGGCTGGAGGAAAGGCCTGCGGGTGCCCTTGTTGGGCTTGTGGATAGACCTGTGTGTTGAAGGCCTGCTGTTGGTCCACGGGGGTCATCTCGAAGTCTCCGGAGTTTGACATGGTTACTGGCGGACCTGCGAGACTCGTGGGAGTGCTGCGGATCACTAAGGATTCAGTGGTTGCGGGCTTGAGGGAGCCGGGTAGGCTCCGAAAGGCAAAGATGGAGGTCGTGGTTTGCCTGGATTTGCAGGGCTTCAGGGGAGGCAGTGCCGGCTCCAGAGAGAGGAACTAGGTAGGTCGAGGTGCTCCGAGGGCCTCTGGAAGTTCCATGGGCTTCAGGGCAGTAGTAATGACCCAGGGAGCGAGATCGAGTACTTCAGAGTGTGAAGACCCGGGCTCATAACCTGTCGAGGTTTGTGCTCTGACAGGTCTATCGAAGAGTGCCTGCACAGAGGTTGCAGTGGCTTGCCACTGCAAGGTACTATGGCAGGGCTTGGTAAGATGCCAAAGGAAGTAAAGAGACAAGGTGTATTTCTTGATGCTTACTTGAAGGGAAGAACTAGCTACAGGAGAGAGGAGAGATTCTTGTAGTTGTGAAAGGCTCTTCCAGAGCCTTCCACGGGTGAAGAGTTCTGAGGGTAACGAAACTACAGAAGGAAAGGTGTGTGTTAGTGCAGTGTTTCCTGAAGTCTCTGGAATCTTCAGTGGGGCACACGCCCTGGTGGTGCGGGGGATTGAGAGCAGCCACAGGGTGGCTGCTGCAGGGCCATATTCCAATAACTATGTACTAGCATGTTCTAAATCGGGATAGTATGCACTGGTATAGTCTAAGCTGATATGTTACGTACCAGTATACTCTAGGTTAGTACACTATATACTGGTATATTATGTGCAATGCTAAATATACTGGTATACTTAATACCATCCCAGTTTTGGTACCAGGATACTATGTACTATCCCAGGAATTAGACCAGGTTGCCACGTACTATCCTACAACGTGTACCAGTATATGCCAGAAATGCGGATACTGCGGAGGACATCGAAAGGGAACTTTAGCCGGGGGGACTGAAAACGGGCCTCTGAGGCTGTGCAGCGGCGGCATATGGGATCACCTACACAGGGAAGAATCAGGAAAAGCTCTGGACAAATCAGCTGCAGCTCACCCCAGCTCACCCCAACTCAGGACCACGAATGAAAAAGGAAATTTCTTGCGCCCAGATTCGTCTCAGATTACCAGCCTGTTATAGGCTGCAGGACAAGCGCGTAATCGACTATCTTGGCCTTGGAGACGGCTTCGACTAACGATGCAGGTCCCAGGTGCACTTTTGGCAGAAAAGCGGGGAGGATCGACGCGGTCGTTCTAAGTATGCATTAGCAGAGATTAAGAGGAGAGGTGGAAAGGAGAGATACATTAACTCGGCTTGCACAAACTCGACATCCGCTAAGGCTGTTTCCAGCATAGGCGTGTGCACATAGTTGTTCCACGCTGCCTCGGATCGCCCCCAACGGATGCTCCACCCTGTGGCTGCCACGATTTTTTGAAGGCTGGTAAATGTGTCTCGCGCTGGTTCTGCGCTCCCATGGTCTGCAAAGTCTCGTTCCAAGATATCGTCAGGGTCAGCTTGAGTAGCAACAATCTCATACTGCCAAGCGTTAACTACATCCTTCTGCAGGGTAAGGACATACCTTAAGAGACAAATGGTAGATGCCCACACCCCTGGATATCTTGGTGAGGGTGGTATCCAAACTGCGGATGGGATCGGGAAGCCTAACGGTTGGAAGCGGAGGCTGGTCCTCCACAGGGAGAGCGAACCGCCCCAGGTCAGCGACACTTTTTGTCGGGCTTTTGGAACGTTGCGAGGAGCCAGAAGGAGGCAGAGAGGGAGGGAGAGAGAGCGGGTGTAAAGAAGAGCCCCGCCTCGGCCGTTTAAGTGGGTCTCCGGTGGCTGGAGACTCGGAGGCCAGACCTCCAGAGGCTGGCCGCTTCGAAGGCGTAGCGCTCATCCTTCTGCGTTTAGCAGGCCTTTGGTGAGTAGACCTTAGGCGATGACGGAGAGGGACCTCATCGAGCCACGAAAGGATGTCGGACATGCTGGAGCCAGAGGGTGTTGGCATGATGATAAAGAGCGAGACTGAAGAGTCAAAATGTCAGAATTTTCAAGCGGGCGGCCGCATCAGAGACGTGGCCGGGCAGGTTGCAACAATTGAAATTGGCAAGAGTGCCGAGGTTGCATAGAAGCTGTCAATTGCCGATGGAGGCTGATGATGGGATTTCGATTCGCCTTTATGTATGCAAAACGATTGATCTTACTCTGTCCGGATGCGGACGGGTCGAGGGGCATAAAAGAAGAAACAGCGGAAACAAAGCATGCAACCGGCCACCCGTTTCGCATCGCCGCAACGAGGACAGAGACAGAAGGAGAGAGATGTTGCTGAAAGAGATGCATTTCGATTTTATATAACCCGTCAAATTTTGTAACTCATTCCCTTTATGCAACCCGTCCAATTTTTGTAACCCACTCCAATTGAGTTTTGGAGGCCTGAGGGAGAAAAAAAGATGCCAGGAAGGCGTGGCTGCGGAGTGGTGTCGCGGAAAGGTAAGAACACGATAGGGTCTGCGGTCTGGGCCTTCTACCTTCTACGGTCTCGATTCAAGAGAGGGCCTGACTGCGATCTCAGGGGCTCGGCTTGGCAGGGACGCACTGGTCCGAAAGCAATCTCTGCCGTTTTTTTTCTCATCAATTTGTGCGCATTCTCTGCGACCGAGTTTCGATCACTTGAACTTCAACCTCATGACTCTTCAGTCTCACTCTTTATCATCATGCTAACGCCCTCTGGCTCTAGCATGTCCGACATCCTTTCGTAGCTCGATGAGCCAGAATCTAGTGGTAGCGCTTCTGACATATCCCTTCTAAGTATTACTAACTATTAGTATGTATTTCCGTGTAGAAATGCCGCCGTTTTTTAGCAGGCACACGTCGCTTATTATGGCAATTATTCCATATCCCTATATATTTTAGCTTAAGGCATCTATTATTTAACTGTATTTTTAAAATAGGAAATTCAGTCATAACTAATAAGGAAATTCAACTCGACCTAGGACTGGTCGGTTTATTATCAAAAGTGGGTCTGCTCGGGCCCCAAATCACGTGATATAATATGGTTTCGGAGACGTCACGTGACCATGAGTCCAAATCCAAAGTCAGATTCAGGGTTAGGGTTACGGTTCAGGAGTTATTAGCGTTTAAAAAAATTAAAAAAATGGGTATTCAAAATAAAGAACAAGGACAGATCTAACCGAATGAGGTAGTTTTATATGTAGTTTTTTACGAAGAATTCAGAACTGAAATTGTTTTTATCTTAAAGCTTATAATAAGAAAGATATCACTGTTTAAGGTCTAATAATAATAATTAATTAAATACTAACCTGTTAATAAGTAATGTAATAAGTGATATTACTTACGTTTATTATATGACTTATTATATAGAATCCAGAACTGGAATCTGTTTTACCATACCGCTTAAAATGAGAAAGATATTAGTATTTAAAGTTAAATAATAATAGTTATTATAATAATAACTTGTTAATATGTAGCATCATAAGGAATAATAATTACGTTTCCTATACAGTTTATTACGTAGAATACAGAACTGGAACTTCTTTTACTATACGGCTTATACTAACAAAGATATCACTGTTTAAACATAAATAATAATAATAACATTTACATAAACTTATATATCTCTCTAGTTTTAATAGCTATTCTAAATCAGACTTTAGATTGAGAATTACAGTTAAAATCTACGTATAATACTACCTTATTCTATATTATAAACTAAAATAATAACTGTGAAAGTCATGATTTTTTCACTTTAAACCTGAATATCTCCCGTTACTTAAACCTAACTCTAAAAACAATGTAAAAATCGGATTCTACATCATGTGATGCATATTAAAACGTATCATTTGATTATGTAAGCTTATGATTAATAATTATTAAATTATTACTCTAATTCACTCTGTTAAGTTAAAAAAACCTCGAGTTTTTCACAGATAGAAATAGAAACAGTATAGTGGTAAATAGCGTAATATAAATTATAGAGGTTCCCAGTTCGAATTGCATTTGTGAAAGTGAAAAAAAAACTGTAAATTGTAAATTGTAGAATAAAAACTGTAAACCCTGTAGAATAAAGCCTGTAAACCTTGTAAAATAGAGCTTATAAGCTTTATGAAATAAAGTCTTTAAAAAGTAAGATTTATTTTAATTATTATTTTTTTTTATTTCTTTTAAACTTTATAAAATAAGATTAATAAAAACAAAGATTCATTTATAAAGATCACTTTTCTTAACCTTAATTATTATTCTTTTTAATATTTATGTCACGTTTTTAAACAGATATATTAGCCTCTAGACAGGCTTCTGTCGCTTTGTTCGCTATACGTTTTAAAATAAGCTTAATACCCCACGCCAAAATTGCTAGGAGCGAAAGTGAGGAATGGAGCGCCCCGTAGCGTAGCGAAGGGCCGTCGCGTAATGACGAACGAAGCGACGCTAGCAATTTTACGTTAACTACATTATTAAAAACTAGTAAAAGATTTAAGCCAGGTAGTAATACCTGTAAATATCTAGAGAGTTTAATGATATTTTTTAGCCCTCTTTATTTACAGTACTTTTTGTAAGGTAATAGAAATAAACGTTAGACCTTTATATTATTACTTGAGTTTTAGATTTATTAACCTGTACTTAAAACCTTATATTTGCAGACCTTATACGTATAGAGGCCTTCCTTTACAGATATTATATTATAGAGTTCTATTTAATAATGCTACTCTAGGTCTACCAGTTTTATAATAGAGATGGCCTTTATTTTAAAGTGGCTTTTACAGGTGACGATAATGCTAAACCTTACGATTTCTGGCTCCTGTATAGTACCACAGACCTTATTTTTATACACTTTATAAAAAGAATATACTTTACTCTAGCTAATAATATGCCTTCTGAACGCTCCTTCTCCGTAATAAAGTTTATTCACAATAAGGTTTGGAATCGCCTTACACTGTAAACCACTAATTTCGCGGCCTTTTTATTTCTAAATACCAAACCTTGGCTAGTTTGAAGGATCCAGACCATGAAAATTAATGTAAAAGAAAGGATATGTGGTAGTTAGTTGAAGAAGCCGAATTGGTGGTAATGGAGGATGAGCATCAGGCACTGTTTGAAGGCCCCTGGCTAGAGGAAGTGGTCGATTTGCTCGATTTTCCAGAGGTGGAGGACGACAAAGATGGGGAAACCTTGTCCTAGATTGGCAGTTTTTAGCAGCCGAAATCCAGATTCTCAGACACCAAACCCATGCCCAGTCCAGTGCCCAGTCAGGCAAATTATGGGGCCCCCCCACCATCCCTGAAATTCACCTTTTCAGGGTTTTCCGGCCCCCCTGAAATGAAAGGGTTCTGAAGCCTGAAAATTGAAATTTTCATTTCTGTCTTTCGAAACACTAACAGAGACACGCCATCTCGAGCAGCTGCCAGCAGGTGAGATGTGAGATTGGTGGCGCGGGAGTCAGGGGAAATGCCGCCACGCACTAGCGTCCGAGCACCTCAGCCGCAACTGTGGTTCGGACACCTACCTGCCAATCCGAGCACCTCAGCCGCAACTGTGGTTCGGACACCTACCTGCCAATGGCACCGCTGTTTTTCAGCCTTAACACCAAGCGCACTGCAGAGTGGCACAGAGTTATTGACGCTGACGGCAGTCACATTGTTTTTCAGGCGTTTGGCGTAGAATTATTGACGCTGGCTATCTTCACGGCGTCGTTGGGCTTTTGTTTTTCAGAAAGTCTGGCCAACGCGCGTCAGGTCCACGGGCTGAGCCGCATGAGCATCGGGGGAGCTTGTTCGTGATAAAGGAGAAGTCAACTCAAATCCGCCCAAGGGGTGCAAAATGCCGACCAGTGACTCTTTTGTCGCCTCAATGCTCGGGAATCTCACTCGTTTACCAACCCGCCCGGACCATCAACGATCATGAAGCTCGGATTTTCGTGGAGCCTTTTTCTGGCTGTTCCACTCCTTTTGCAGCTTTGTTTGGCAGCCCCTCCAGAAGCCGAAATAGCCTCAGCAGCAACCGTAACCGTCTACGCCACTTTAACCGGCCCACCGACTACAAGTTCACCGTCTACTGGCACGAATTCACCGTCTGCCCCTTCACCGAGCGGTCTTTTCCTGACTAATGAGGTTTGGAACGTCACCTTCGGGGAGCCGTTTGACATCTCCTGGGTTGGCCAAACCGGTGATGTCAACATCACTCTATACGGGGCGGTCTCTGACTTTTCAAACAATACACTACTTGAAACCTTCCAAGGTAAGGCTCCAGGACGTCTGAGATCACCCAGCCTTCTAACAACTCGTCTTGCAGTCGAACCGGAGCAATACAGCTACACTTGGACACCCGCCCGCTATCCTTTTCCCTTCTACTTCCTCATAGTCTGGGACGAGGTGTCGCATTACGAGTCACCAGCCTTTCAAGTTCAGGGGTTCCATTTTGCTCCAACGTACACAAACTGGGACACGGGGGTCAGGAAGGATGTCTCTTTCCCGCTTTATTGGTCGGGGAACTACGGGCCCGTGACCATCTCGCTGTTCGGCCGTGGACCATCTGACCAAGATATTCCTCTGGACAGTGCTCACTTCGTGCAAGATATCATTGGTAAGTCGCACACTTTGTTTCTTCCTTTCCATAAGCATTCTCACTCACCGACCTCTTTCTAGTCAACTGGACCGAACCGGAACGTTCAAGCATTTGGGAATCATACATATGGGAACCATCCCTCGAAGGCGTGCCCGTTCCCTTCGAACGCTTCATGCTTCAGCTCTCCGACACAGTGGACACGATTACTTCACCGGAGTTCTCTATCTGGGGTGGGGATCGGTTTAGGTTCCTCAACGAGAACTGGAATGTCACCGATTACGTCCCGTTTGACATTCTCTGGACAGGGCAGGGAGGTCCAGAGGTGTCCATTTGTATACAGGCAGTCCAGCGCAACGGCAACAGCACATCGCCGGAGATTCTCGGGAGCGACCAGTTGGTATCCGGCTATTCCACCTTATTGGGTGAGTGTTGGTCTCTTTTTTTTTTGTCTTATCTGAATAAAACAAGTAAGCTGACTTATCCTGATTCTGCTTACTAGACAGAAGCGGTGGTGTTCAGAACGTCACCTCATTCTCGTGGACGCCCATCAACTTTGTCGACTCTCCCTACTGGTTTCATATTAGGTTATATGATGGGCAAAGCGAGATCCTTTCCCCGTTGTTCAAGGTAAATGGGCCTCCGACTGCCGCTCCCGATCCCGAGCCATTTGCCCTTTTAAACAGGGAATACAACGTCTCCATTGGGGAGCCATTTATTATATCATGGTCGGGATCACCTAGTAGTGTCTCAATCAGCCTTTTCGGGACCAATGTTTCGGCCAATGGCAGTGTATTAGAACCAGCCTTTGTACAAGATATAGGTGAGTTCCCATGGTAATAATCTTCATGATCGTTTCCATAGGTACTGATGACAGGCACGTAGGAGAGCGCGAGGGTGCCACGTATTCTTATACATGGACGCCAGACATACCGATTCCTAGGTTTCGATCGTATGCCTTGCTTTTGTCGAGTGGGGAAGGTGAAACAGCCGAGTCACCTTTGTTTTCTATTAATGGGCTCGACGAGACATCATCGGTAAGCCTGTTCCATTTGTCGACACAATTATTCCAATACAGCTGACCGTGCTGCGTTTCAGACTTCTTCCGCAGCTGGCATCTCCTCGTCTTCATCTCTTCTACCCTCTTCATCTTCGACGCTCATAACGGTTTCGTCTGTGTCAGCCGTCGCGACGCCCTCAAGCTTTCCGTATGCCAACTCGACAAGAATTCTCACCCCATCGGTTCCACCAACAGTGGTTTCCTCAACAGCGCCAACCACACCAACACCCAAGTCCGTAGATGCCCCAGCCGGACCATCGGCGCCATCAACCCCAGCAAGTCCGACAGCACCGGCAGCTGGCACCCCTGTGCCCGACCCCGCCCCAGACACGCCGTCAAATGATCCCCCCTCTAACAATTCACCATCGTCAAATGATACACCGACGTCAAACAATACCCCGCCGTCCAACGACACGCCGACCAATAATACACCACAGTCCAACAACGACCCCGCTGCCAACAATACACCCACGAACAACACCCCGTCTTCCAACAACACGCCCAACGGCGTCGACCCCGCAAACGCATCTCCGGATCCCTCTTCCCAAGATCCCGCATCCCCAGAAGTAGCCGGAACAGACCCCAATGGTGCCGCGGCTGCAGGCTCTGGCTCCGACGCGCCATCCAGTGGCTCGAGCTCTTCTCCTGGTTCTGGTTCTGGTTCTGTGCTGAGTCCAGATCCAGGGTCAACAACGTCTGGATCGGGCTCGGGATCCAGCTCTAGCTCTGGCTCAGGCTCTGGTTCCGGTTCCGGCTCGGGCACTGGCTCGGGCACTGGGGCCGGTTCCAGCTCTGGCTCTGGCTCTGGCTCAGGGTCAGGGTCAGGGTCAGGGTCAGGGTCAGGGTCAGGGTCAGGGTCAGGGTCTGGGTCTGGGTCTGGCGGCGGTGGAGGCGGAGGTGGCGGCTCAGGTACAAGCCCAGGCGCAGCCCCCGAATCCGAGCCCTCCCCCAACACAACCTCTTCTGAAGCCCAAAACAACGCCGCTTCACCAGCCCTCTCCACGGGCGCCAAAGCCGGCATCGCCGTCGCCAGTGCCGCAGCCTTCATCGCCGCCGCAGCAGCCGTCGCTGCCATACTCGCCAAACCGGCCGCCGCCGCCGCCATCAAGGGCGCTCTCTTCGGTGGGCAGGCCGCCGCGGGCAAGATGGCTGCTGCCAAGTCGGCTGCTGCCACGCCGGGGTCGAGCGGAGGTAACTCGACGAGTACGGGGGGTTTCCACGGGGGGAACAATACGGGGGTGGAAGGGTTCCAGGGGGCTAACCATACGGGGGTGGAAGGGCTCCAGGGGGTGGACCATGCGGGGGTGGAGAATGGATATCATGGGAGGGATCTAGAGGCGGGATTGGAGAGCGAGTATAATAATTGTGGGGGTGCAGGAGAGACGGGGCCCCCGCTTTTGGGGAGGGGAGAGGAGTTGGCGGTGCTCGGGGCGGGTGTGGGAGGGTTTTTGGTTGTGCCGGTGAAGAAGAGGGAGGGACAAGAGGAGGAGGAGGAGGAGCAGCGAAGGTAAATGCAGGGGCATGCACAGATGCAAGACGTTCGCAAGCGCAAAGGGGGTTGATATGATGAGGGGATGGTAAGGGTTTGTAGAGTGTTTCGAATCTTTGGTGGATAATTTACACTACATTTTTTAATACCTACTACCTACCTAGGTACTTATGCATGAGCCATGCGATCCGGGGCCTGGGGGATGCTGCTTTGATGAGCGAGAGGACGGCTGATTTTCAGTCCAACATCTGCAATTAACAACGTTGAAAATGATGGTGACCGGGCAGTCTCATGACTAAGGCCACTTTCCACACATGGACGGAGCTCCGATGATGATCTCGACCCAAGGTGATGTCTTGGACCGGTGGTGAAAACAAACAACGGGGTTCATTCCTTCAGGGCCGGACGCGCAAGTGCCAGTGCGATTCCGATGCCAAGGTCACGGAATGCCTTGGCCGTCTAGTGTGGAAATGAAGAGTTTGGTGGCCGAACGGGGCGTCTCGACGGTGGCAGTATCTCTGAAACCACAGAACCATTTTATTGAGGCTCCGCGGCAACAAAAGAAATGGGTCTGACCAACATGATCTGATGGGCGTTCCAGCCGGCGACCTGCTGTTGGATGACGTAAATCCACAGCGCTCCGCCTTCAATAAACCTCAATAGTTCTAGCGCCATTATGTGTTGTGGCCCCGCGTGTAGAAGGGGCGGGAAGATATCTCATTCGCTCCTCGGGCTTGGCGGTTCAGCCGTGCTGAGCGCTCTGGAAAAGGGTGATAGGGCTGCGTCCGCAATCAATCTGCATTTCAGCTCACAGCGGCCCTGAGTGTCTTGGCTGAGGCTGAGGAGAGACAAGCTCCCTTTCTGGACCTTTGCGCATTGTATTTTGACTGTCCTAATTATCTCAGGGGTTTGTTTGCCTTGAGGCTGAAAAACAGAGCAAGATCGGTACATATTTGACGAGGTATCTCACATTTTCTGTTACCAGTCTCTCTCTCTCTCTGTCTGTGTCCAGCGTCAGTTTTTTTTGGAACCCAACAGTCTTTTTCCAACTTGGTCACTCACTCATTTGCCATATGCCATATTTTCGTGGATGGTAGCTGGAGCAGGTCGATTGTTGCAACCATGCTCGCACCTTCCTCACTCGCCATCATCTTGGCATCCACTCTCTTTCCACAATACGCCTTATCTTTCGGGACGGTTAATGGTCCTCTTGGCCAGCACGCTGAACATGAGAAAATCACCAGAGCAGCTCTCGAATGCCGCACTGCGGACGGCAAGTCGGACGGCATCTGTTTCGAGGCTGTGTCCTTGGATCAGGTCGCCGGCAAGGCAGGCACGTACGGCGCTGTGGGGGCGCCCGACTTTGGTCAGGTCGGCGTCCCGGAAGGCCCGCACGCTCATTGCGATGACGCCGATTTCCTCGGCGTTGCTGGTTACCCCCAAAACCGAGCAGCAGCAACCAACGCGCTCCGAAACTGCACCACCCATCTCCGCGCCCGTTTTAAGCAGGGCTGGGGCTCGGCGGTGAAGCTTCTCAACAGCAAGAACCAAATCAAGCGGTCAGAGACGGACATCAGCGACACAGTGACGCCGGACGGACAGCCCCAAGACAACTCGTGCACTTTTAGCCTCGAGGCGCTCCAGGTCAGCTTTCTTGGCCGCGCCAAGTGCAACACGTTGGAAGGCTTCGGCAGGGCGCTCCACGGCGTCCAGGACTTCTACAGCCACAGCAACTGGGTCGACCATGCAGATCCCAACCGCCCAATCGACGCGACAAACCCTCCCGGACTTAGTCTGTCTACAAGCGCTGCGTTTCTGAACCTCCGCGCGACCAACGACATCGGCTCTCTCGTGCCCCTGAACCTCAGCACCGGCTGCTTCTACCCCAACGACACAACCCCGGGCACTGGCGGAATCCTCCCCGGCCCCGACTGCACCAACCGCATCACCCACCACACCCTCAACAAAGACCACGGCCTGATCTCCGCCGCCGACGGCTCGACCTCCAACCCCGGCCCCGACACTCCCCGCGGCGTCATCGGTGAAAACTTCGACCTTGCCGTCAAGGCCGCCATCGCAGACACCAAGCTCTTGTGGGCGCGATTCCGCTCCGAACTCAAGCTGCAGCACGGAGCCTCGCGCGCCAATCTCATGATCTGCGCCCTCGTGCGGGACGAGCCCTGGAAGGACTGCGCGAACCGCAAGATATCTCTTGTCGTCGACAAGTCCGGCTCCAACTTCATCACCGACCCCTCGGACCTGCGCATTGCCGCAGCCGAAGACCTCGCTTCGCGGCTCGTGAGCGCCGCCGACGCCCAAGATGGAACCCTTCCAGACTCGGTCGCCGTCATCGGCTTCGATAGCTTCGCCTCCGTCATCTACCCCATGGGCGATCCCGACGGCGCCGTCTTCACTGGTCTCGAAGCCGGCGGCGGCACCGACATCGGATCGGGCATCTCGGTCGGCATCAATGAGATTATGAAGGACGAGCCTGGCAAGTTCGCCAACCGCGCCGGTATCGTCGTGCTCACCGATGGGGAGGATGGCAATCCCGCCAACCAGATTGCCCAGTTGGAGCGCGCCAAGTCGCTGGGGGTCAGAGTCAACTTTGGCTTTCTGGATCCTGTGGCTGTGCCCATTATTACGAAGCGGGGAGAGCACGCCCGCCTCATCAACAAGAGGGATCCTAGCGAGGACATCATGCAGGCTATTCTTGCGACCGGAGGCATTTTTGCGACGATTGGTTCAGCCGAGGCGCAGAAGAAGTTTATCAATCTTGTGCTTGCGCGAGGAGCGACGAATGTCGATTCCGACAGCGGGGATATGATGCTCGCTGCTGGCGTGGGGATTGTCGATGTCTTGAAGGCGACGGATACGGCGAGGACGTTCGCCTATAGTGCCAGCGCGGGAGAGAACATTACGTTTATGGTGCAGGTCAAGTCAACTGGCGTGGAATTGCATGCGTCTCTCAGGAACATCCGAGAGAACGCAGAAATCTCTTCTGCGGAGGCGTTTTCGGGGAGCGATGCCAGCCTTCAGTTTGTTGCTTCTGCTAGGGCCGATTTGGAACTGGTGGTTACCAGGGCTGGTGTTAATGTGACGGGTCTGGGGGATACGGTGTTCAGTGTTGGCATCAATACGAACATGCCTGACAAGAATGAGACCACGACAACCAGCAGTACCGTCAGCAGCACGGAGTCACTGACATACACAAACTCTTCCACCACCACCACCGCAAGCAATAGTACAGGGTCGTACTACTTGTTCACCAACAGCAGCAGCACATCTACCGGGACCTCCCTTCTTAATCCGTGAGTTGCATCTTGTTCTTTCTTTTCCTTTCCCGCTTTACTGAGATATCATTAGGACGACGTACACGAGCATCTACGCCACGCCTATCGTCACCACCGTGTGTGATGGCCCGGGTACCTGGACGCTTACGCTATCAAAGACTATAATTCGGACAGGCTTTTGCCCCCGTTGTCATAATACACCGGGGATTCCGGGCCCGGCGTTCCCTACCCTCGGCTCTCATGGACAGGCTGTGCCGACGCAGGGTGCATATCCTGGTGGTGGCAAGGCCGGGGTGGCTCCTACGTACTACTCGGGGTCGGGATCGGGATCGGAAGCTGGTTCAGGAGCTGGAGGTGGTTCAGATTCGGGCTGGGGATCAGGTTTAGGTTCGGGATCAGGTACAGGAGCGGGATCCGGCTCAGGCTCACCAACACCCGCGGTTCATGGGGGTGGAAGTCCATCGGGACAGGTTGTGACTGCGGGTGCTTTGGAAGTGACGGTGTCTATTAACCGGATCGTTTTTGCAGTGGCAGTTCTTCTCTTCATCTGGGCTTAGCAGAGATGCTTGGCGATAATTTTTGGACGTACTTTTTTTGATGAGGACGACTGGAGACATACTACTATATTTCATCTCAGACCTTTATTAGCTAGAGCGCTCGGCTTCCAGCAGGGAGTCCCCCTGCATGGCATGGGCGTCCAAACACCCGTCTCCTGGCTCTTCACATGCCCACCCCCTCTTTTTCCTCCTCCAACACCTTCCCCTGCGCTCTTGTTTCGGCCGACATGGGCAGCTTGCCAGTTGCGCCGGCTACCTCGGGCATGGCTTCATCAACATCAACGCCCGTATTTGGCTGCCATCGTCATCTACTCCTTCTTTTCGGGTTTCTGCAACTCGCCACGCCAACACCAGCGTGCACTCAATTAGCAAACTCGCAGAGTTCACGGCAGCTGATCCATGCGTGCAGCGCTGCTTCGCCAACGGAACGGCTGCGCAGGATGCCTCCGCGGAATGCTAGAATCAACTCTAGGTTGCGGCTGCGTGTTGGCGGGTGGGGATATGAGTGTCGGAATTTTGAGTGATTGGTCACCAGGTGTAACTGCTTGTCATGCCGCATGGCAATATTTGCACCAACGGCGTCCTTGCCATTTGGCTAAATGGCACTGCTACAATCGACTCAGTCCATGCATCGGCAACACGGAAAATGGCCAGACTATCTTTCCAGTGCGGATTTCACCCAAGACAGGGTTACTTCCACCTTCAAATCCGTGGGCCAGAGCACGAGTCGGAGCATGGCTTGCCGAAGCACGAGCCGAATCATAGTCGAATCATGAATCGAATCATGGGCTGTCGAAGCGTTGCTTATAAAAGTACTGATTCTTGGAACACGCTGGTCTCACACAAGGTCGCAATTGATGTCGCAACGTAGCCCATGTCCTAAGACTTTTGTGACACGTAGTGGAATCGAAGGCTTCAACGATGGAGTGAATTGCTCTATCCTATTCCTTGGATTGAGCCGTGGAAGGCCTCTATATAATTCCTTGCAGTGGGCCTTCTGAATCGCTGGCTGGAGTGGTGATATCACCACTCTTCTGGTGGCTGGCGCTAGCAATTGTGGTGAGATCACCACAATTGGA
>Ga0247770_1000787_pt1 | contig 29329 bp, 22 predicted proteins | sample UWRJL136409B6_FD_179943 | JGI IMG/M metagenome (GOLD analysis project Ga0247770, IMG submission 179943) | Plant litter microbial communities from Arlington Agricultural Research Station in Wisconsin, United States - UWRJ-L136-409B-6 | ecosystem: Environmental > Terrestrial > Plant litter >... | reverse complement strand
AATTGGAGCCATTCGCGGATGTAGCCGGCTTGGCAATAGGGGACCCTGCAGGCCAGAGATTCTCTTCCACAGAACAACAATACACAACCATCACCACAATTGGCCATGAGTGCTAGATTCTGACAAGTACCACGAGGGGAATAAGACGGATTTTGTGCTAGCGTAACTTGCACAATACTAGTGGATGCGACTTAGTGCAGATGAAATCGTTCCAGCTTCATCTGTCGTATCTCTTCCACCAGCTCAACATCCGCTGGGAACGGTTTCATCAACCCGGCAAGGCAGACTAAGCTTGCAATCCTGTGAAACTTGATTCCCTCATCTGATGTGGTCCCCAGTTCAGCTCGTATCGCGAGTGCAAGTTGTGCTTGTGGCGATATTACCACCAAATCCCCGTCCTGAATTTCCCCGCCTCCAATTCCCAGCAACCCTCCGCTTGTAAAAAATAGAAACTTGCCAAAAAGCATCCCCACGCCCTCAAGACACGTTGACTGTAGTTCGTCCTCTACGTCTTCAGGTTGGTCAACCTGTCTGTTTTCCATGTTTTGGAAGATAGCATGTAAGGCTTCCGTGATTGCGTCAGGCGTGTGACCATGGCTCTCCGGGCTGTATATGACACAGAGTTGAGCAATATTCTGGAAAGATCTTTCTAGTTGTGTGGGGAAAATACTCGGGGGGGGGGGCATGAGGATGGCCGATTTAGTAGTAGACCACGCATCTGCTGCAGTACCTCTATTGTGGTGCTCGCAAAATTTAGAACGACATGAACGGGACCTATGTTCCACGCGGAGATTCCCAATGTGGCCAAGTGCTTATCCACAGCTGCAAGTTGATCGTCTGAGATCCCGAACCCTGCTTTCGATGTTCTGGTCTTCTCGGATACGATGGGGTGTATGTGAGGATGAAGGTCAGGCAGTGCCAGGTTGAAGTCGGGTACCCAGGTCGGGTAAGACTGGTTTGAAATGCTGTCCGCCCGTGGGGGGAACCAGCCGCGTGGAATGTCTTTCTCATGATTGACTAGGAAGGCGCTAGTCTCGAGGAGAACTTGTTCGACTGGCTTGGAGTAGTCTGGGGGGTATAGTTCCCGGACTTCTTTGACCATGCCGTAAAGGGCATATACTCTATCACGGGGCTCCGAGAACAGGCGGTTAGCGCTCTCGAGCAGATAGCCAAGCAGGTCTGTGTCTGTCGATGTGTCCGATGGAGGCCCGGGGTCAACGATCAAGTAATGAGGTCTCCTGTCGGACACTCCGAGCCCCACTGACTTCTCTAGTAGTGCGCTGACCAAGCCGCGCAACCCATCATAATCAATGTCTCTCATATCTAACATTCGAATCGCATTCGGATCTTGAAGCTCATCGCCACCGAACACCCTCGAAAATGGAAATGGTTCAGAACCCGAGTGTTCAAGTGTGCTGTACGCCTGAAATACCATATTTCTGCACATGTAAATAGGCTTTCTCCTCGGCAAGTGGTATTCCTGGAACGTCCATATGCGCTTCCAGTAGGGGCGGAGTAAGATGTCGAGCTGGCCGTCCAGTACCTGGAGTAAAGCGATACTTCTTTCCATTCTCGCCCTTCGCGAGAAGACAGCGGCCAAGTCGAGCCTCATCCAGTACAATGTCTTCGACGACAGTCTTTTTTCTGCGTACCTCCAGCCATACGAGACAGCCATCTCGATGGAGGGGTTTGATGGTCCGAGCCAGGCCACGACACCTCCCGCGTTGGTGTATATTTGTCTCATGAGTGGAACCTGGACGTTCTTCTCGCCCAAATCACTCTGGTTGATGCAAATGGCATCCATCCAGAGAATGCGCGACTTGCATCGATGACGGAGGGCCCGTAGTGCCTCTTCAAGATTTGTTGTAACCTGAAAGAGACCGCCGTCGACCGTGATGGCTTTCGTGACTTGCGCATCGCCCCAGACATACGAGAGGGCCTCGAAGATTGCGTTATTCTGCAGTGAAACTGTGGCGAGCTTGCAGTGGGTTGGTGAGACTTCTTTTCCAGGAAGCAGCTCCAACAATCGAATTTCGGCGGTGTCCTGGTTAAGGGTGTGGTACTGCACCATTGTGATTGCGAAGCGACTTTGAAAGCTCAGAAAAGTACACACTTGCTTTGCGGGAGGTCAGTAGGGCGATGAGATCGTCGTGGGGTGGTAGGTCGATTCAGGTCTCGAGGGTTGCCGGTCGTTGCGGGCCAAGACTAGCAGGCCAGCCACCTGCACCGAGTGCATGTCGTGTGACCTTTCCGCCCCACAGATTGGTCACGTGAACGTAGCTCTTGAAGGAATCGCTCCTTCCTTCCTGGGCCCGCGCTTTGGGGGCAAAATCTGTCACGATGACAACCATGGCTACTCTCTCTGTACGTTTCCCTTAAAACTGTGATCATGTGCGCCACATCGGTACTCGCCGCTCACGGGTTCCAACGTCGACGCAGGACCCCAATCCTCGGCGCCTAACGCGCCTGCTGCGTCTGCTCCCAGGAGCATTTGGTGATGGAATTCGGGTGGGGCTAGAATAAACCTCAATTGACGAATTCGAGGACTCCGACTCCGGGACCGAGGGCTCGGAGGAGGATGCCGAGGAACTCGGGCCGGAAGTGGGGACGGAAGCCGAAATCTCGGATGTAAACAACACGGGAGCGGGGTTAGAGCCGGACTTGGGAACGACATCCGACGAGAATAGCGCAAAGTGGGATGGCCCCTCTTCTTAGGCGCTCTCTTACGTTCGGGGCACACACGGCAACCCTGCGAACATTTGGATCGGGGACAGAACTCTACCTGTCACCCAAAATCTCGCCATCGCTTTAAAACATCTTCGGTTATCTGATGAAACTTAAGTCTTCTGGGTCGACACAATATGTATCGACTAATCTAACATGACTGAGTGAAATATGCAGGTGGCTCTGATGTGTGATATTTACCGCCTTGTCGAAACCGTCGTCTTTTGGCTCGGGTCGGAGGAAGATGACAGCGAAGACGCCTCCAACTCATTCACGACTTGGGTAAAAACGTCAAGTACGCGCGAGACACTAACTCATTCAAACCGACTGGTGATCCTTAGGAAGAGTCAGGATGGATTAGCCTGTCGATGCCATTGCAGCACGGGAGAGAAGTCGCAGCGTTGCAAAAGTCGGTGCTCAGACCGTGGTTTGAGCGCCTCTCGACAGGGACAGGGTATACACCATGCTCAGCATGCTCCGGCCCGAGGAATAATATCTGGGAATAATACCCGACTACACGCTTCACAAGATGGTGGTTTACAAAGACGCTGTTGTGAGGTATCTGCGCTGTATGAATGATAATATCACATCTTGAATGCGAGCTCGGGAACCCTCGTGTTGCCCAATGAGGTTAATCGCGTCACGTGAGTGCCGGCTATCGCAGGGTTTCACTGGGCGATCCCGGATCAACGGTGGTTGGCGCAAAAGTGGAATAGCGCAATATCCTGAATTGGATCCTTCGATCCACCAACAACATTTAAAGTCGTGTTCCAGCCACCTTGCACCTCCAAACCAAATGTCCCAAGGATAAATGCTCACGACATCGACATTACGATGTTCTTCAGCTCATCGACCATCGCGGCCGTCGCCGTCACGGCCCTGAGCTCGGGCATCGTGTACTTTATTCGCCGTCTCAACGAGCAGCGACGCTTCTACACCGACAATGACGTGCCCAAGCCGCCGCACGACTGGTTCTGGGGCCACGCGAAATTGGTGGGCGAATACGGCAAAAAGATCACGGGCGACTACATGCAGGCATCGTGGACGCAGATCAAATTCGATTTCAAGCTCCCCGAGGTCTTCTACCTCGACATGTGGCCCTTTGGCCCCGACTTCATCATGTGCACCGGGCCTGATGCGGCTGCCTTCCCGACGACAACAAATGTCTTTGCCCAGGCCGAAGTCGTTACCGAGTTCTTTGCCTCGAAGAACGTCGGCAGAACCTTTATTGAGGCCACCAACGGCCCGCTCTGGAAGGAGCTGCACCAGATGCTGGCTCCTGGTTTGACGCCGACCGCCACCAAGACCTACCACGACTCCATCCTCGACGAAGCCCAGCTGCTGCACGATCGCATTGGCCGGCTTGCCGCATCCGAGCAAGTCGTTGACATGGGCGCCGAGCTTGGCCGTCTCCCCTTTGGAGTCATCTGGCGCGTCATGTTCGGAGAAAACGCGCGCGGTGACTCCATGGTGGAACTGTACGACATCACTAAGCGCCAAGCCGATATCAGCCCGGCGATACCCAAAGCAAACCCCTTTGTCAACTATATGCAAAAGCGCGAGAGAGCCACGATTTCCAAGCGCCTAGGAGATGAGATTGCCAACATTGCACGCGCTCGCTTCTCAGAGCTGAAGGCACTCAAAACCCTCCCCACCAGAACGACAGCAACCTGTATTCTAGACAGAATGCTCCTCGGCCATGTCCAAGACGGATTGCCCCTGGATGACAGACTGATGACACTCATCAACGACAAGTAAGCCACCCCCTCTCCCACCCCTCTCCCATCCCAACTAACACCTCCCCAGCGCCAAAGGCATGCTCGTCGCCGGCTACGGCACCACCACCGACACCTCCAGCTACATCCTCATGCTCCTCTCCGTCTTCCCCTCGGTCCTCGCCACCCTCCGCGCCGAACACGCCCGCGTCTTCCCCCCCTCCTTCGCCGACACCCTCTCCCTCCTCCGCACAAACCCCTCCATCACAAAAGACCTCCCCTACACCACCGCCGTAATCCAAGAAGCCCTCCGCCTCTTCCCCATCGGCATGGTCATCCGCGTCCCTCCCCCCGGAATGACCTCCTTCACCCTCAATGGCCGCACCTACCCCGTCAAACCAACCCACCTCTTCGGCATCATGTGCTACGCCTCGCACTACGACCCGGCCATATTCGACTCCCCTTCTGAGTTCCGCCCAGAGAGATTCCTCGAGGAAGACCCATCCTTCCCAAGGAATGCGTATAGGCCTTTTGAGCGGGGGTTGAGGTCGTGCATTGGGCAGAACTTAGCCATGGATGAGATGAGGATTGCGTTAGTGACGCTCGCGAGGGAGTTTGAGTTTGAGTTGAGGGGGCACAATCCGGTGGAGGTGCAGAGGTTGGGACATACGGATTTAGATACCAAGTTGGGGGATCATGCGTGGCAGAGGAGTCGGTTTTCGGCGGGGCCGAATGGGGAGGTGAAGATGAGGGTGAAGTTGGTCAAGGGGTGAGAGCCTCGGTACTATTGCCGTTCTTTTGGTGGCAGTGATCTTCCTTTCCTGTTGAGGGGGGGGGGTTGGTGTATGGCGAGGTCTTTGGTAAAAGATTCCATCCCGCACTGCGAATAGGAGATGCTGCACGAGGAACATATGTGGATTACTCTGGCTTTCAAGATAGCTTAGATGTGATCTAGATTGACTGGACGAGGTATGGCTTCTCATTGAAAGTAGGTACCTTATAGTGGTGGTTTGAGACTGCAGATTGGAATACCACCGATCTAAAGTACCATCTAGAAATACTATTCATTAACCGTACCTATCGAGAAACCGTACACTCCTAAGTGCGGATTGAAGCTCCCCGAGCAACGTTGCTCTCGTCCCGCACAACACCCCATTTAACGGAAGAACCCAATGCGGAAGAGCCCTCAGTCTTATCTCCGCTAACACCGACCGAGACTTGAAACACAATAACGCTTTTTGATTCGCATCCCAGCGTGGCATCGCCAAGAATCCAACCTCCCCCAAACAACATCCATCAACCCATCAACCACCAACTCAAAATGAAGCTCATCATCGCCGGCGCCTCCGGCCTCGTTGCCACCGAGATAATCCGCCAAAGCCTCCGCCAAAAGGACATCACTACGGTCCTCGCATTAGCGCGCAGACCCGTCACGGCCCCACCGGGCGTGAGCGCCGCTGACGCAGCCAAGCTCCGCAGCGTTGTGATCAAGGATTATGAGGAGTACCCCGAGGATGCGCGACGGGAGTTTGCCGATGCAGATGCGTGTATCTGGTGCGTTTACCTATCTCCACACGCTTTTGTTTGATGCTATTGGGTTGGGGAGTTGGCGAATGGGCGACTGATTGAGTGAATGCAGGACCGTCGCCATCACGCCGGCGAAAGCGCAGGTCGAGCCGTGGGACGAGGTGGTGCGCGTGTGCCAGACCTGCGCAATTGCTGGTATGAAAGCCATGGTGGAGTCCCGCGAGGGAAAACCGTTTCGCTTCATGTACATGAGCGGCTTATCTGGGGAGCGAGATCAGACGAAGAAGCCGTGGTTGATGGGGCCGTATAGTCTGTTGCGGGTATGTGCACTCCTGACATGATCTTGACGATGACTCTGTTGTATTGGTTGATAAGATTTCTGACGAGTGAAATAGGGCGAGGCGGAGAACCGCATCCTCGCGTACGCTGCGTCGCAGCCAGGTGGGACCGTTCAGGCGTGTGCGGCCAAGCCGTCCATTATCACCAGCAACGTTACGCTCGCGCGCTCTGTGTGGGGGACCGCTGCGCGATGGCTCCCTGTCATCCCTAGCGTCGGTCTCGATGAGATTGCTGCTGCCATGGTACAGCAGATCCGCGAAGGGTTCGAGAAGGAACCGCTTCTCAACGACGACTTGAAGAGGATTGGGCAGGCGGTGCTTGCGAAGGAAAAGGCAGAGGGGACAGCGAAGTGAACTGGTGGAAAATATTCCAGGACGTGAATCGGTTGCGTGATTCCGTGTACGCTAAATGGCCGTGAAATAAAGATCAAGACAAGGCAACATCCAAAAACTCAAACTCTCTCACATCCAGCGCAAACTTCCCAGCCCCCTTCTTCTGAAGCGTGCCCGTAGCCCTCACTTTCACCTTCCCTCCCCCCAGCTTGCTCTTCAGCCCCTCCACCAACCTCTTATACGCCCCAATCTCAACCCCCGTCACCGGCTTTGGCGCACTCCTCTCAATATCCCACTTCACCTGACTCCCCTGCGTAAACGGCGCAAGAACCAACTCCTGCGCCCCAGCCACAGCCAACACCACCTCCTCCCCCTTCTTACCCACCTCCCCTTCTAGCTTCATCTCGATACCACGCATGTCATACGACCCGTTGATCGTCTGCGTAAGCTCCTTCCTCCACACGTCAATGTCAGGGATCAAGTCTCGCTTATGGGGGTACACAAAGGCCAGCGAGTCGGCTTGGCTTGGGATGGGCGCAACGACATCGACGTCGCTGATCCGGCGGAGGGCGTCAAAGGCACCGCCCCAACAGGGACCGAGGCCGTATGGGCAAAGGGGAGTGAGGCCGACGACAATGGGCGGGCGGTTTTGTGAGGCCGCGAGCTGAGCGCTGTGCTCCTCGAGCGTGGGCTGGATGGTGGGAGGGGGGATGGGGGCGGCTGACGTGCGGGCCGAGAGCTTGTGGAGGGTGGGAGTGGAATTGGGGGCGGGCGGGACGCGGGGGTTCACAATTTTGTGTTTGGTGGGAGAGGGTAGTGGGGAAAGAGTGGGCGCGATGCGGATGATGCGGCCCACGGAAGGCACGCCTCGCTGGTCGAGCACGAAGAGCATGTAGTGGCCCGGCGGTGAGATGTTGGAGTTGGCAGGCGCGGCCACGCTGACGTTCGCGCCGTTCTGGGTGGATGCCAGGAAGGTGAAGGATTGGCTCATGTTCCGACAGTGCGTCACGGAGCCCAGGCGAATCCAGCTGACTCCGTTGGTGGGGCCCCTCAAAGTTGGGATGGAGGTGCTCACGGGGTCGGTGCCGATCTTGATGTTGAATGTCTCGCCGTAAACGATCACATGAGGAAAGTTCAGGATGGCAGGCCGAGGCCCGCTCTTGCACAGGTAGGGCGGGTTGTAAAGCTGGGCGTTGGTCAGGCAGTTCTTCAGGTCGGTGAGGTATTCACCACCACCAGCAGAAAGAACTTGTCCGGAGGGCAGCAGCAGTGCCGTGCCGTGGTAAAGGCGGGGGAAGCCTTCGATAGCCATCTTGGTCCATTTGTTGCTCTCGGGCGTCCACAGCTCTGGGATGCGCACTGGTTTTTCCACGTCGTTGAAGGTGCTGCCGTTTGTGCCTCCCGTGACGAGGACTGATCCGTCTGGTAGGATGGTCGCGTTGAACTGCCGACGCTGGAATTCCATGTTCGAGGTTGCCATCTGGGTCCACTCAAAAGGCTGCTTCTCCGAGTTCTTGCTGATGTCGACGAACTCGACCACGTTCGAAGGCCTCGCGGGTTCTTCCGGTCTATCACCGGTAAGGCCGCCGCCAATGTACATGATCTTTCCTGGGGCGTACATGATGGAAGGACAGTAGTCGCGATACCCCTCCAGACGGTCACCCTTGGGCCCTGAGTTTGTCCACGTGCCCACAACCTTGTTTTTATTGGGGCTGATGTCGTTGCCATCCTTGTCTTTCAAGTCGAACCACCACGATCGGGGCTGTGGACCCACTGCCAGAATACTGCCCCAGGGGGCCACATGCAGCCGCGGGTACAGGGGAGTGACATCGCCCTCACGCAGACTCCACTGGGCGACAGGGTCGGTCGCTTCAATCCAGGCACGGAGGTTGTCATCGGGTGTTTCATGGAGGTTTTCTCTGCCAGTGGCGTAAGGCCAAATCTGCGGGATGTTGTTGGGGTGATAGCCTTCAAAGCTGCCTGACGCAACAAGAGCTCTGCCGTCCGGAAGAGCGATGACCGAAGGATACCAGCGGCCCATGTTCATAGGGAACTTGGGGTGAAATTTGTTGGTGTCTGGGTCGTAGATGCACGCCTGGTTGGACCCTCGGCCGTCTGTGAGGTGGCCACCTGCAATGAGGAGCGTGCCATCCGGGAGGAAAGCATGGCCGGAGCAGAAAAGGTTCACTTCATCGCCGCCCATGTCGAGCGGGTTGTTGGCCGTCGGGATACTCGGGGTACCTGGTTTGGACGCCGGGTCCCAAACGAAAGCCCTGGTCTTGTGCTCGTCCATGTTCTGTGGCGTGGGAGCGACATTGGGGTTCTCACGTCGCCCCCAGTAAAGCACCTTTCCACTTGGGAGGAGATTCACATGCACGGCGACATTGTTGAGCTTGAAGGGCTCCCCCCATCTGCCTTCCTGCTCGGGTGCCATTTTGACTGTGAACTAGGCTTCAAGTTGGTAGCGAACTAGCCACGGGTATCAGTGAGGGTGAAAATGGACAAGGGTGTAAATGGGGGTGATTATTCTCGGCATAGGATACAGAATGCGAGCACTCGTTCCGGGAAACCTCTTGTTATGTTAGTCAAGCTGGAGTTTACCTACTCCACGGCGTCGAAGATGTTGGTCTGGCCGGCGGTCTTTCCCCACCTACCCAGCTCCGAGTCCTCCACGGGCCCGTCAGCTTGATGACTCGACTGTCGACTCCGAGTGCTCTTTCCTCACCTCAGCTAGCCACAGCCTCAGCCATGATCAATTGACGCAGGCGCACACCAATCACCGCTGGCCGATAACAACGATCACGCAATATCTGCAAACTCGGTAGCCGTCACAATCAAGACCCCCTCGCCATGACTGAAAACATTACCATTGCGAAACTTGAAGCCGTTGTCCGATTTGCAGCTGTGATTGCCCGAGCACATCCTTCAGCCAGCCATGGCACCTGGGGTTCACCGGTGTCTCAAAGCGGGGAAGGGTCTAGAACTGTGGCGAGCACAACCAACCTTTCAGTCAGCCACACAGTCCTGTAGGGCTGTCGGTGTGATCTCGAGGCGCGGGGTTGGGGTGGTTGGGATGCTTGGCTAACCGCAGCTCAGCCCTATCAAGCCCGATGGCCTGCATCGTGAGGAGAAGTCCAGATCATTTGTCAAAAATGCTTACCGACGCTGAGGTCGAAGGCCAGGGTAGGAAATGCCGCCGGGGTCCCCACCCTTCCAATTGACTTGAATGGCGTTGCAATGGGGCTTGAGGTAGGTGCGGGCCAGGCCTCTTATCTTCAGGTCGTGCAACCACACTTGGGCCCCAAAAGAACTAGAGAGAGCCGCTAATTCTTCACTCAGCTAGCCGCAGGAATCACCCTCACTTGCGGCATTCCTGTTCACTTCGGCCATGATTGGCCGCAAACTGTGTCATCGATGGGCGGATGGAGGTGTCCACAACAACACTCTAACCATAGATCTTAGAGCTGAGCAGTGGACATTCGGCCCCACACTCGGCAAGGCCCTGAGCCGTGGCCTTGAAGAGCAGCCAGACATTGAACTCGCCGGCTTGGCCTACATGCAGACTGACCAAAAGTCACAATGGAACCGAACGAGCGGACTTCGCGAGAATCTACCTTACTCAAACTCGGCAGTGACATCCACTCTGAACCTAGCATATTGCTCTAAGTTCCTGATGCAAACTAATATTTTAGCCTCTCAATGCGACAAAACAGGATGGATGCGTTCTTTAGCATCCATTACCCCTAGTAATGCTAAACAAGATACTATCAGAGCCGTCTGACCACTCCAAGTTCAACGCGAAGAGCACAATTACGAAGGACATCATTCTAAGCCCCCACATCGTCCGCAACAGCGCCCCACGGGGCCGAGCACGCCACTTTTGAAGTCTCGACAGCCCATCCCAAACTTTCCACCCCTCAGCTGGCGCAATAGCGACTGTCGCACTACTAATTTAACAAACTGTATTTGTAGCACTGTACTAAACCCCCTTTTTCTGTCTGGAATGGGTGTGAATGCATTCGTTGCCGCCGTTGCAATTGAGACCCATCCGTCTGGCGAGACATTTCGCAACCCCTTGTGGAAATTAAAAGTCTTGACGACACCCTGCAGTTCCAGATGTCAAGATTTCGAGGTCCTGGCAAGGGAGTCGTCAGCCCAAAGGAATTTGCTCAAGGTGCGGTGAGTTATTACAAGTGTTAGAAAGGTGTTCTCCCACGCGGGAAAGTTGCATCCGATCTCTTGCAGCCCCCAAGTCACCCCCACCTCGAAGCATCGCATCCAATGAAACGCCGTAATTGGAACTGTGCCGCATTATACAGTAAGCGAAAGATTTTCATCCCATACCTGTTCGGCGTCACCTTGTTTGAGTGGTACCTAAGGGCAGCAATCTTGTCGATGATGGCAGAAACTCAAACATGGGATGAAGCCCGGAGACATTGTTGACATGAACAAGGTAGTTTGAGTGGAATGGAATATTTTAGATACAAAAGCCCGTTCAGCTACATCAAAAAGAAACTCCTCTTCCAGACTCCATCTCATCTTCCATCAAAAGCCCCCATTTCACACCCACACAACTGATCAGTCTTTGCCAACCACCCCCGCCCAATCATCACCGTCCGCCTAGACGCACGCACCGTGACAATGCAGGTCAGAACCATACTTCATCTCGTGTTCGCTACTCTGGCTCTGGCAGCCCCGGCCCCCGAACTCAACCGCGCCCTTGAGCCACAGTCTGCGGCCGACGTCCAATCGACTATCACCGTCATTGACTTGGCCCCTGAGCCGACCCCCCCTGCCAAAAACGTCACCTGCACCTCCTACGAAAACACCACGGATCCCAGCCCTGTCAACATCACGGTCGCCGGGGGAGCCTCCCTACCGGGAAACTACTCCTTACCTGCCAACCAGACCTTGCCCGGGAATTATTCGCTGCCCTACAACGAAACTTTGGCTGGGAACTATTCGCTGCCCGGAAACATCACTACAGTTGGTGGGGAATATTTGCTGGACGAAGGCGAAGAGGACTTGAAGATAGAGTATTGATAGGGCACGAAGATGGTGGGTTACCGTCAGGCTGTTGGAACTCGACACAAGTCAATGAGCTGACAGAAGAGCAGTCTCACCAGGGGAAGGGGATAGGCGCATGTTCAAGAACTTGAACGAGGGATAATGAAGGAATGATAAAGTTTCGAGGGGGCGAGGGTTTTCAAATGCGGTAGTAATGCAATTTCTGTTAATCCTGTGCTTTATCCTGGCGAGGCCCGTCTCTTTCCATATCAGTATCACCCCCGAACTCCCTTTCCCGCCTGAAATAGAACCAGGAAGGGCACTTGGCCATGACAAACACATCATTTCATTTACGTTGATACCATAGCTTTACTTTTAACCAAACACATTTACCATCTCTTGCCGAATGAGTAGAACGTGGCGAATGTGACGGTGCTGAAACTCATTGGGGTCCAAATACCCGCCGGTGCCACATGTCCACCTCCCCCTGGGCTTAGTAAGTGACTTTGCACGGGAAAGGCCGTGCTTTTGACCGGAGCTCAGCATCTATGGTGCGCGGTCTTCCAACATGATTCGCATATCCCAGCCGTCATCTCTAAGCGAAGTCATCCGTGGCCTTTGTGTTGAACGCTGGTAGGAGAATCATAGTAGAGCTGGATGTAGCCGATGGGCTGGGCTGTACTTACCATGGCCCCGTCGCGATGAGGGGTTCAATCATGGAATTAGAAACTCGCATTTCAAATTCCCAGCCTTTTCGGTTTCTGACATCGAGGAGTTCAATGCTGTGAGCTTCTCGGGCTATACCAGACAGCACTCTTTTCTGGGGTTGCTAATGATGTCACTTAATAAAATGACGTAGAGTCGAAATAGGTTCCATTATATACGTCTCACCAGGGACCCCTTCAGTCAACACGGCCATGCAAGAAAGAAGGCAGTGCGGCCCGCGGGGACTTCAACGGCCCCCAGATCGTGCAGCAGTAATGTAATCGAATGGATTCTAGAGTACCCCCAATGGACCTCTCACTTTCTCCCCTTCACCAACCACGTTGAACACCCCCACCCTAATACAATGTGACCAAACATTGCCAACTGCTTCCACAAAGCTTTGATAGTAAGTCCGACGCATCGAGGTCGTGCTGTCGAGAAGGCCGAGACGACTTCAGCAAAGCGGCTTTGAACCTGGCCGAAAAAAGGCCGCCAGCAATGTCCAGTGGTAATTTCGTGTATAAAAGGAGGGCCTGTCGCCCTCGAATTTCGACGTGATTGTTCTCCTCAGACACAGTCAGCTCCTCTATTCCAGCATCTTCATTCTCCATCAAGGCACTGCTCTCTCCCAATACCTACAACAACTTCACGCTTTACCACCCCCAAAATCCAACCCGACGGCCTACCTACCCTACCTATCCAACGGCCACACAGCCCTCATCTCTATAGCCAAGACCAATCACGTTCGCCACCACCACCAACCACCACAATGAAGCTCTCCGCCATCCTCCTCCTCACATTCACCACCCTCGCCCTGGCAGCCCCAGCTCCAGCCCCAGCCCCCGCCATCCGCCCAGCCGTGTACCTCGACATCAAACGCAGCCTCTCGCCCCAGCCCGAGCCACAAATCTCTCACGCTTCTTCCAAGCGAGAGGCCGCGCCGGAACCAGAGCCAGAGCCGGAACCTTACTGTTCGAAAATGTTCTGTATGTGATTGTTTGGCGGTGTTGGTGGAGGGGGTCAAGTGTTATCAGGAAATGTGTAGGTACCTAGGTAGTGAGTTTTGCCATGGATTGAGGAAGGGCGTATGGGTTGTTACCAGGGGGTTGGGTAGCTGTTGGCTTTGCATCAGGAGGGTTTGTGAAACTCGGTCTTATTTGGCTTATGTGTCTGTCAACCTGAATGGAGGGTATCCTCCGCTTATCTACCCAAGTATTGTGAATCTTATGCCGCGATATTTGTATTTGTTAAGTGCGTACATTGCGAGTGTCTACCTTAGACACCCATAGTCATACTTTGCGGTGTATGATTTGCAAGTTGTAAGGGGTTATTGCTGAGTCCCTATGAAAGAAGACGAAAGGAGGCTGGATACTGTACCTACCTAGGCATTTGAAGCAAAATATTATGTGCGGATACTCGAAGCTTTCAACGGATAATACAAGTTCATGGAGTAAATATGTGCGTGAAATCAAACTTGGATACTACCTGAAAGCATATTATTTACCATAACTGGGCTGTATACCTATACAGATGCAACGGCCTAGGTTCTCAGCGGCGAGAAGACACTATCGAGCGAAGGTTGCCACTTCGTAACTGATCTTCGCGGTTCTTCTTCCATCTTCTAAAATCGTACTCCAATCCCGGGTCTTCCAGTCTGCCGGTGGATGGAATCTCCGAAGTCTCTGTCTGGTCGAGCGCAGCGGCCATGGAGTCTCCGCTACCATCATCATCCTCCCGTGTTTCCGGCTTCTCTACACTGTGCTTCGACACAACAATTCTCATTCCTCTTGAGAACCGGAGACATGGCATGCCATGCCCAGGTTGCAATGCTGCGTTGGAAGTATCCAAGATGACCGAGATGTCGAGCTCTGGAGAATAGATTGCAGGCTGTTTCCACTTTGCGCATAAGACTTGACGTTGAAGATCCGCAAACATCGGATTCTCCTCGGTTGGGTTCAAGCCCCCCCTGGGAAGAAATTTTGAATCGCTTTCGGAGCTGGAGTGGCTATGTTCTGCCACGACTCTACCATCATGAATGAAAACTTGACAGTAACCGGATATCCGGCCACTGCTGGTGGATTCCTTGATTGCAGCAAAGAAATAGATGGAAAGACAACTCTGGTTCAAATGCCGTAGTATGCTGTGTTCTGGTATGATACGGCTGGTACCATTTCGTTCAGTCAACCGCCTGGCCTTTAGCATGGTGGCTCTAACAATGGCTTCTGAGCTGCGCACACTTGTATCCAACACGACAGCGCCAAGCCTCTCACGGAAGCCTGGAACCGAGGGCCTGGTCTTCGCGGTCCACATAGAACACCCTGTCGTGAGCTCATGCGTGTCAAACATGATCATCATGGCATGCTGGTCGGAGAGCAAGTTGGAGGAGACCCGAAAACCCTCGGCTGGCAAATTCCACTCGGGCTTGTTCATTGCCAAGAGTGATTCGGTGCGAAGATGGTTACTGGAAGATACATCCAGAATGACCGGCCGTCGCGGAATCCGCTGGCGTGAGACATGAAGCACACCGCTCCTCCTTTTGCCTTTGACGCGAATGGCGAACGCAACATGGCGTTTCCGAGAAAGACCGGCCGGTCTTGCCTGAAAGATAACAAAATAAAAGTTCCTGGTGTACACTACCGGGAGCCGTATGGACAACCCCGCGTTGGTCATGGAGTATATTGATACTTCATCGCCGGGCCCTTCGCTGGAGATCTCGTCGATCTCTGCTGTGGTAAACTGTGTTGGCGAACGTGCCAACAGACTTGTCCAGTTCTCCGGAACGTCTGGTGTCCAAGTCCAGCAGAAGATTGTGTGGTCGTTTGACACCTTGATGATTTCGTTTTGAAGGCGAGTGAAGGCCTTGATACCCTCACCATATAGCAACGGCATGTTGATGTCGAACAGCCCCAGCATGCAGTAGGCGATATCCTCGACCCGGGTTGTCGTCCGCCTGGCCACCCACGACATCTTGCGCGCAACAGAGGCTCTTCGGATGACGTTGATCTCTCCCCGCAGGTATTGCATGTCGATTCCGGTAATGCTGCAGACAGTGTCGGCCAGACTCCCGCTCCTAGACCCCAGCCTAACCCAGTCTGCATCGTAGAAGGCTACATATTCCGGCGCCAGCAGTTCCTGAAGAGTCCACCCACGGGTGAACCATCGACTCTTCTGCAATGTGGACACTAGCGATCCTTCATCGTAATCTCTGACGTCTTCGAGGTAGGCGTAGCACTCCTCGGCTTGAGCGTACCAGTCAAACATGGAGTTGATTGCCTCGGTCAGCTCAGCCGAGCTAGTCTTATCAATGCAGTTTGTGTCGACCCAAACCCATTCCAGTTCATGCTCGCGTGCCTTATTGCAGGCTCCTTGAATCTTGGCGAACCCTTTCTTCTTAGACGCGTTTTCAATGTCATTCCAATCTTGGAAAGTCACTTCTTCCTTGCCCCATGTGTGCGAAAGAATGGCGTATTTGGGGATGTCGTTGCCGTAAAACTCGTGGAGAGCCAGTGTTTCCACATTGATGAGGCGCATCGTAGGCGATGTTGCCGATCGGAGTGGTAATGGACGGCAGGAGTAAAAACTATCCTGATGGCAGTCTACCGGGTCGTGAGATTTGCGGGATATCAATGCAAGGCTCTGGCTACCCCGCTCCGATATGCAGGTAGCAACGGCTCGCCTTTTCGATGAGGAATTTCCGACCTTGGGATGTGCCTTCATTGGTTAACACCTGCAGAGCGGGTGGTGTAGTCCGAAATCGGGTTAGGATTCGTGCTGCCAAGTTCCCTGCTCTACAAGTTAAGATCGTCAATCTTCCATTCATGAAATTCGTCGCCGAAACCCGTCGGGGACTCGCAAGGCCCTGTTCCGAGCATTTTTTTATTTAGAAATTAGTAAAGGAATGGATATTTTAGGCACTGGTTACGGAAGGGGCTGCCCTGCAGATCAAGTTGCACTATAAGGTCGCACTTTCTATTGTATCAGCCATCAGGTACAGCACCCTATCATCCCGGCCGATTACGCTCGCCCCTTCTCTTAATTTCCGCTTCGCTCGTGTCCCGCCTATTCGTCGGCCAATACCGGACATCAGCGAGTCCACTGCCCCTTGTTTTCCTCGATCCAAGCCTTGAAGTCCTTCATTTCAGGGTACATTTGGCGGCACAACGCCACATTCCCACCATAGCCTTCGTTCTCAAACCAACGGAACATATCGCCAACGGTGCCCTTCAAGAAGAACTTGACAGCAGAAGCCACGGGACAAGGGGCCAACGGCATGGGCGATCCCACGGCCGACCGGAACAAAATGTCCGCCTCTTGCTGGGTCAGCTCATCACCCACCAAGGTCACAGCAACATTCCGGGCATCGTCAGGACGCAGAAAGCTACTGGCGGCAAACCAGCCGATGTCCTGGGTCGACACAAACTGCAGTTTTTTATCGCCCATCTGCTCCCACATGCGTGCAAAGCCCTTCCCGTGGATGTCGGTCGTGAGATTTTCGAAAAACGTCACCGGGCGCAAGATGGTGTACGTCATTTTCTGGGGGCTGGCAAGGGCCTTCTCCTGCAGATGTTTCTCGATACGGTACTTGGCGGCGAAGTTCTTGACGTCGGTGGGCGTGACAGCCGATTTCTCCGGCCCTCCGCGGTCGCCGGATGAGTAAACGAAGTGCCGCACCCCGTGCGCTACGGCCGCGTCGACCAGGGCCATCCCTTGCGCCTCCTCATCTTCCGAGTTGACCTGCACGCTGTAGACGCCCCATACCGGCCCGACATGTTGAAAGATGGCCTCGGGCTTGCTCATATGGCCGCCTACAACAGAGACGTTGACAAGTTTGCTAAGCTTCAGAGCACGGGGACTGGTGACGTCGCGTGTCACGGCAATAATGTGAGGGGCGGTCGTATCCGCGTCTGTGTCGCCATTGCGGGCGGCAATAAGATGCTGGATGAGGGCGCCGCCCTGCTTGCCCGTGGCACCCGTGACGAGAATGGTTTTTCGGGGGGCAGCCATTTCAAGGGGTGATTGTGGTTGTAAAATTTTGTTGGCCGGGCTGATGTAGCTTTTCAATCGGTCAAGAAAAGAGTACAGGTGGTAGCCATTGCACTTATAAACCCAAAACACCCATGTTCCGGCGGGCTGATGGAATACCGTCATCGGCACTACTTTGAACCGCACACCCCAAAAAGCGGCGCGTGCGAGTGCGAATGCGAGCCGAAGAAACAGCGCGACGATGCTAAAATTAGCCTAAATTGACCAATCAGGCTGGCATCTCTCATATCTGACACTGTTCCAAAACTCGACCCTCGCGAAATATTCAATGATTCCAGTGTTTACGGGCACCAAAATCCCCCAGCTTGGATTCCAGATGCACTCGCGACGACGAAAAGAATGAACAAAGTTGTGGTCCAACACCTCCAGTTCACCTCGGCTTAATCCGGCTCACCTTTTCGCTCATCCAGGTGAACCGGGATGATCAACCTGAGGTGGGCAAAATTTACAGTACATGCGTGTAGATGTAGCATTCTGGGGGTTCAACTCTGCTGCATTTCCTCAACTGCTTATCTGCATGTAACTTATGGACAACATTCGTCATTGGGCATGCGGATCACGCAACTCTCATGTTGGGGTTTCCTGGCATTTGAGGCCCGAAGCAAGACAGAAATTTGGCGGGCGACTGCAAATCATGCTCAAAGGGAATCCGTCCCAGGCTTTGGTGCGATTCTCATCACTCTGAAACCACGCACGATGCACCACCAAGCGCCACCATTTGGTCTCTTCACGTGCAATTACACAATTGAACCCGGACCCATAATCACGCCGCAGCCGCCCTCCACTTTGTTGAACTTCTCTATTCTCATCATCGACCTCAGAGCTTCCATGTATAACCCTCAAACCATTTTCTCCCCCCCCCCCCCCCCTTCTTCCATTTTTAGCTCACAATGCCGAGCCCGAACACGCCCTTCTCACCGCCTCGGTCGTCAATAAATATCATTGGATTACTGGAAGAAAGACAGGCGGAGAGACGCCGTGAGGCCTCATTGATTGGCACGCACCGCCACAAACCGCTTCTTCCAGGACGTCCTTGCGCTGTTCGCTGCTGCAGCTGTCGCTCGATCGCGTCACTGACAGCAAGCTCAAGTCGGCCTCATACAAGGCCCTCTCATACGTCTGGGGGTCCGCAACTCGAAACCATGAAATCCTGTGCGATGGCCGCATCATCACCGTCACAAGAAACTGCTTCATTGCACTCAAACACCTGCGCCTTGAGTTAAACACGCGCGTCCTCTGGGTTGACGCCATTTGCATCGACCAAACATCCATACCATAGCGAAACTAGGAGGTCAAACTGATGGGCGATGTGCACAAGGTCGCCAGGAATGTCCTCGTTTGGCTTGGGGAACGGGATGCAAAGTCGGATGCCATTTTGCGCCGCGCGCGTTTGCTCGGCGAGGCTTCCGCTTGGTGCCGCAAGTCGCCTGTGACTTGACCCCTGGAGGTTGTGTGCGACACACTGTTTTAGTGGATCCCGCTCAAGAACCTGCCTGCAGAATGGTTCATTCGCGCGCGGACACTGCAGGAGCTGGTGCTGGCGAGCTACCCAGTCCTCGTCTGCGGCTTCGAGTCCTCGCCCTACGAAAGGGGCTTTGCTCAATCGTGGAAGGGCGACTGGCAACACTCTGGAGTACACCTTGACATCTTCACTAAACTGCCCGCGTTTGTGACTTGCCTCACAAGACAAGTCTACTACGCGCTGCGACAGATACGTGCTGCTTGCGCCAGACCAACTACCCTCCGATGGTCTCATACAGGGATTTATCACCAGAGAACTGTTCACCGGCAAACCTTGAAGCCTTCGGATTAGCAAAGGTTTAGGACAGATTCGGCTGATCAATCTATGGCGGGCTCTATGGACCCCTTCGCGCAGTTGATGCACTATTTGTCTTGCCTGCTTCTTGTCGGCGCAGTCTAACGGCAGAGGTCAGATCCGCGCGATGCTGTCATTTGCCTCCTCGGAATCATGACGGATCTCAATTTTCAGCTCCCCGAACCCAACTATCGAAGGCTCCTATCCGCAATATACGAAGACTTCGCTGTTTCTATGATGCGCCGTTCCAACAGCTTGATGGTTTTGACGTCCCTCCTGCACGTCAACGACACTCCTGGTTGGCCGTCGTGGGTTCCCAATCTATCGAATCCCGGGGTGGGGATCGATCAAGAGCAAACGATTTCCTCACCACTATTCTGGTCAACTGATGATTGCGAGGCGAGCGGGTCGCGCTTCCGTCCAATATTTCAACTGGTTCATCAGCCTGGGAGACTCATGGTTGAGGGAACCCAGCTGGGAGCCATCGTCAGCATCGGCTCCATTCTCTATCAGCCACTAGAGGAGCAGTGGGACGACAAGAAAAACCGCGGCCTGTTCATCTTTGACGCCTCGTGCTGGGTCGAAGACCTACTGACGTCAGCAAAAGATGAGGTCTTCCCTGACGGAACACCTCATCGGTCAGCGTTTTACGAGACCCTAGATTTCCTCGAGACGGTCTATCCAGTCGTCGGGGTCCGGGAGCGGGGCTTCGGCGTACCACGCCTCCTCCCGACATCAGTTCGAGACTTGGACATGTTTGATGAGTTCATCAACGACTACGGGCATATTCTAAAAGAACACCGAGTCGAGGCTGAAGCAAGCGATAATACAGAGGGCAACGTGCTTGAAAGGACGAGTAGGGCGGCAGCCTCGCTTTTCGACACGATAAACCCAGTCAAGAAAACAATCGCGGGTGTGTTGATCATAATGGCCGAACTATACCACCCAAGTCCCATGAGAGTGCCCCTGGTGCTGTCAAACGGCTGTGTTGGCATGGGCTACCTTCCCAATTACAAGTTTGGAGACATTGTCACTTTCATGTATGGCTCTCATTTGCCTATCGTCGTTCGACGTTGTGGCGACGACTACCGCTTCATTGGGCCGGCTGTCATCAAAGGGGTTCCGGGAGACCTTTGGCCTCTTGAGCATGGGAAGGACCAGGGTGAGGTGGAGCTGATGACGTTAGTTTGAAGGGAAATCTCACTGTTTACAGCCGAGGTACCGCATCCTCTCGATCGTCAAACTCGTTTCAGGGCTTCGTAATGCATCAAGCCTAAAAACAATGTTTTTTCTCAAGGGCGGCGGAAAAAAATAAGCTGGAGTCTTGGCCGTACGTCGATCGGGTGTTCGGCTTATTTGTTCCCCCGCCTCGCCGCCAGCACCACCATTTGATGGTCGCCTTGATGGTTCATTACCTGCAGCCCAGCAGGGGTTGCAACCCCAATTAGGATTACACGAGCCCGGTTGATTGGCTTGACATCTGCGCCCTGCCACACGTCGGTGTGTCAACTCGTCGTCATTTAACGGCCTCGTCTCCTGCGACCATTTGAGACCGAAACCTCTACTTACTTTCACCTCAACCGCTTTTTTTCCCACCATCCAAACAAGCCACGATGGCCTCGATCACGAACAACACCCCACCCCACCAGCCTTTTACGGCACAGAACCAAGATCCATCCCCCCCATCCCCCCCTCCAACCTACACCCTAAACCTCTACCGCCGCCTCCCCTTCGGCCGCAAACACCTCTTCGCCCACTCCGACCCCACCCAGCCCGCGCAATACTTCATCGTCAACCCCACCCCCCAAAAGCACCACAACACCTGGCGCCCCATCTTCTACCGCGGCGACAACCCTAAGTATGCTGGCGGCCCCGACAGCCCCAACAACACCTACAGCTACACTAGCTCGCCCATCGCGCGTGCGCTCCGCACCAGCCTCTGGAATTCCTTCCAGATCCAGATAGGTGATGGAGTCAACGAGGTGCTTGAGAACAAGGCACGTGTGAAAAAGCGGAGGAGGTATGAAAGGAGGCAGAAGGTGAGGAGGTTTTTCAGGAGGGGGGAGAAGCCGCCGAAGGAACCGCTTGAGGAGGTGCAGGAGGTGGAGGGGCTGGTGATGGTATTCAAGATGCGGAGGGAGGGGTTTCTGGGAAGGACGGTTAAATGGGGGCTGGGGGGGAAGGAGTATAAGTGGAAGGGGACGAGGAGTTTAAAGAAGGGAAAGGGGTTTGGAGGGAGGGTGAAGGGGTGGTCGCATGATTTGAAGCTTGTGGATGGGGATGCGAAGGTTGTGGCGACGTTCGAGAAGGATAGATGGGCTTCGTATAAGAGGTCTGAGAGGACGGGTGGTCCGCCGAATAGGAAGAGGCAGTACCTGGGTAAGCTGCGGCGGTATAAGGGGGCGGATACGCTGTCGACAGAGGCGGTGTTGGAGAGCATAAGGTCACCGCCATTTCCCCTGGATGGAGAGAAGTTCGCTGAGAAGTTTACGAAGGACTTGAAGCTGGAGGGTTCGCATTCGGGTGAGCTTGCTGAGGAGGTCATTGCTTTTACTTGTTGGATTGTGGTGGAGGCGGAGCATAGGCTAAGGTACAAGATTTTGGATTTGATCGAGGAGATTGCTGAGGAGTTTAAGGAATAGCCAGAAACAGTCACCAAGGGCTATGTTGACTTCGATCTGTTGTGTCATCCTCTTTTAACGGCTCGGTAGGTACTGTGTCGCATCTGTCTCGACTCATCCCGGCTCGTGCTCTTCCAACGAAAGCAGAAACCAATCGGCATACAACTGGGTTATCGTGTGTCGGCGGGTTGTTGCCACTTCTCTGTCATCGTTGGTCGAACCAAGGGTAGGACAAGTCGGAATCACAGCCGAAAACACTGGCAGACTCGATCTCGAGGAAAGCCAGACTGTGAAACAAGATGCCCCCATTTTCTCTGTAAAAACGACCTTCTCTCCTAAACAATGGCTTTACCTTACCTTTTCCTTCAGGCCTAAGAATAGCCCTCCTCACAGAACAAAGTTCGTCACTCGCAACTCCCCTAGCTACCCAATACTGCCGTCTACTTTGTACCAGCAGTCCATTACAAGCAAACTACCGAGTAATTCACACTGCCTACTAAGTCACCAACTTTCCCAACCTGCCTACCCAGCCGAAAATGGAAATCATCGCCATCTTTTTACTCGCGGTCTTCGCTCTCAACACCCACGCCATTACCATGGCTCCAATCCCGCACATCCAGCCGCGCGAGCCTGAGGCTACCCCTGAGCCGGTCTGGCCTGCTTGCCTTGGCCTTCCGGGTGGGGGGTGTTGACCCGGAGCTGCCGGAGCTCTCGTGGGAGGCGGGTGATCATCTAAGGGGTGGATTGATGGTGGCTTTCCTGGTGTGGGAATGATAAGCGATGGCTGGTTGGGAGGGGTGTGTGGGAAATGTCGTTGGTAGGTCGTCGTGCGGGATTCGTTATTAAGATACCTAGATAGCAAAATTAATTTTGGGAAGTTGGGGTGTTTCAAATTTGAGTATGCTTTGGGTGGCAGTGGAGTGAAGTCCCAGCACCCATGATGGGTGGTCATCATTGCTTGAGCTGAGGTGGAGACTTGGGGTCGTGTGATCGGGCTTGCAGGGCATGCATTGAATTCATCCAAATGCATTTTCAGCTGTCGGAACAAGGGGTCTATTTTCTGGAATGGCTGAACTTATTGAAACCTTTGGCCCCCCAATGAAGCAAGTGTTGGCAAATCATATTATGAACTGACCATCACCGCCCCCAAACCACACCACACTCCGCATACGACTCCCGTATAGCGGAGCGGGTGTCCAATAAACGTCATGTAAGTTATCATTTCTCAATGCATTGCCTGAAGGTGAGAGAGGCATCGCACACTCGCGATGTACAAGAGAGGGGCAACTATCTACGACGTTCACGGTTCTGGTTGCCAAAGAGGGTGGATATTTCCTCTATAACAAGGGACCTCGCCCACTGCCAACTTTGAAACATCCCCACCCTCGCCACAACAGAACCCCGGCATCATCCCCATCTGTTTGTTTTGTGTTTCCCCCCACAGCCAACACACACAAGTCCTCCCAACTCAAACGAGCCCTGTCCATTCCAACATGCAAATCCTCACCGTCATCCTCACGCTTGCCGCCCTGGCCATGGCGGTCCCGACTCCTTCGGACAACGGACACATCATCGCCCGTGATCCTGAACCCGCCCCTGAGCCTATCTGCAAGATGATGGGTGCAGTATATGCCTGCCATTGATACCTTGTACCTTAGCGTGTCTCAAGGGCGTAGGTAAGTACCAGGCTAATGATACTGGACGAGTCCCGGCTGATGGGTTGAGTACCAGATTTAATCTATCTACGAAGGAGGATATGGGTTTTACTTGTCCTTGATGTTTTATGTGGCTGGAGAATGCAATTTCAACCGGTGGGCTTCGTGTGTAAGCTCGACGCAGCAGGAAGCATAGGGAGTATGCTTCCATGATAGTCAGGTTTTTAACGAGTGGCAATTATGGTGGGTGTGTAGCGTAGCAAGAAAGAAATGTCAACTTTTTCATGAATATACACCTCATGCTTTTCAGTGGTCAAATTCATACAGTGCCTAAGTGGATGTGTTATTAAGCGGACGTTCTAAGCAGAGTTCCAATTTCAATTAAACGACTAGAGCTACCATAAACACATGAAAGATCCTCCACACAGACCCTCGGCAAACAGACCCCACAGCCATACTTCAAGCTACTCTTCCAAGCAAACTCAAAGGTAGACATAGCACAACGGCGAGCCACCAACTGTGTTCATCAGATCCTTGATCTTGATCGGCGGCGCAAGCGGCGAGATATCAATGATGTCCTCAACCGTGGTGTTAGCGCTGGGGAAGATATCCATGAAAACGTTGGAGCCGAAGACGTTCTGTGTTTATGTTAGCTTCACTCTTGTTTTCATTCTAGTCAGGCAAGAGACGAGTCACATACCTTGCGGTTGTTGAAGTCCAACATCTGCCAAATCCAGTAGACACGATCGATCTGTCCGTGGTGCAGGAAGAAAGCCGGGTCACCGGGGCTGATGAATGGATCACCACCGGGGTCACCGCCCATGGTGAAGTGGCCTCCACCATGGACACCAAGCTCGCCGTGGACATAGCGGGGATCGGCCTGCATGACGGCCTGGAACTTCTCAATGTTGTTGTTGTTCAGAATGAGGCTGGTGGTGTTCAGGAACGAAGTGTAACGCTTGGCCACGCCGGCGTTGAGATCGCGCTTGAGGCAGCGCTGGTTGCCGTCGGCAAGGGCATCAGGCGCGGCATAGACGTCGGTGGACCCGTACTGGGCGAGGGCGACGGCGCCGATGTTGACGACCATGTTGGCGAAGGGACCGGTGGTGACGCAGCCGCCGCCGGAGCCGGCAGGGAGGGGGATCAGCGCGGCGGGGTTGAGGGGCTCGGTGAGAATCAGGCCTGAATGGGGGATGTATTGGCCGTTGCCGCCGAGGGAGGTGGCCGAGCCGTCAAAGACGGGGGAGGCGGCCGGGTTGTTGACGTCGAGTCCCCACTCCCAGTAAGGAATGGCGCCATTGTAGCCGCACTGGTTGAGGTGCGTCTCGTAGACGTGGGTGAAGTACCTGTGCCAGGTGAGGAAGGAGCCCTGGGGAGCCACGTGTGTCAGTTGGGGTTCGGTGGTAGGCGGGGAAGGGACGTTGGTGTAAGTGGGGGCAGGTGGGGGGTACGAAGGACTGACCGTCAAGTGGATGAAGAGGGTCTGCTGCAGATGGATGACCACAAAGTCATCGAAGAGCGACTTGGAGCCGGGAGCCACGCCGGGGGCCAGGAGCGAGGGCTTGGTGCGCAGGCACTTGACGGCGCTGATGTAGCTCTTGCGCTCGGCGACGCTCAGAGTGCGCCATTCACGGCGGATCTTGAGGTTTCCGAGATTGCACGAGCCACCAAAGGTGCGGCGCGCCTTGGCCGACACGATCGGAACGGTCTCGTTGTAAGCCAGGCTGGCGAGAGCCGAGAGTGCGTTGCCCTCGACGATCTCTTCCTGGGTGAACTCATCGCGCTTGGGGATGCGTCCGGCCGCAGCGGGCGCAGTAACGAGCGACACGGCCCAAAGGAGCCAACTGAGGTTCTTGGAAGCCACCATGATGAAGGAATGTAAAAGAGTGACTGATCGATGGTGATGAGGAGAAGAAAAAACATGATGGTAATCGGGGCCCGGCCCTGCTCATAAGTAGTTGTTTCTCCTGCCTGTTTCCCTCGTGGCTGCGCCGCCTGCCCCGGTCCGGTGCCGGGGATGGATGTCCCCATCGCGAGGAGTGACTATGGTGAGGGCGGGCTAAAGGCGTCAAGGCCGCCGGGGTGGTGTCCTGGCATGTTTTGCGTGCAGTGCTGGATCCCAGTCGGGAAATTGGTCGGCGGCGGCCGGCATGTGGGGTACCATTTTAATAGTGCGTTGCTTTGACACTCGACGCAGGGTTGTTATGGTGCCAATCTCCTGCACTTCAGGTACATCGACCACGGGCCAGCATGGGGCGCATGCGACGGTACACCCACGGGGCCGGGTCACCTGTCAACGTGGTGCATTCGCCGGATCCTACCTGCCAGTTAAAGGAGAATTGTTACGCTGTGCGACAGGCGTCCGCTCGCCGTGTTTTGCATCCTGTCGTGCCGCTGGCTGGCAGTTTTTCCTTTCAAGTTCTTCGTGCGAGTAGGTGCCTCGGCGCGGTCCAGCCATGGCGAGGGCCGTAGCCGTTATTGGTCGCGCGGGGTGGATTACATGGGGCAACGGCGTGGTGGGCGACGGAAGCGACGGTCCAAGGTGGACACTAAGAGGATTCCGAGTCAAGTGGGACTGTGGGACTGCCCGCTGCCCGCGGGAAACACCCAAAAGCAGCGAGGTGGCGCTGTCGAAATGGAGTCGAAGTTGCGACATCAGGGGCGAGAGCACTGGGGTTTCAACGCCCGTTTTCCTCTTCTGAACCTAGCAGTTCGCGGTACCTCAAAAATGGCGAGGGCTTCCCTGCCTGGTGGAACGGTCTGTGCAGACGTGCGACACCGGCGCATGCCAAGGACGATCCAGTGGGCAAAAAAGCAATGTTAGACTTCGGGCTAGTCGTAGCTCCCGCAATCCTGATTTCTTGACAACTGCTTGTCTTCACGGTGAGGACCCGCACCGATGCAACGGAGCTACCAGCCGAGCAGCGAAGACGCTGCCTAATAATAGGGGGTTTAGCGCTAGTTAGGACTTTTGCACGCTGTGTCACCCCGCAAATCTCGGAAATAGATAGCATGCAGCTGTCTCCGTCTCGATGGTGGAATGCTGGTGCAATTGCTTTTTTTGCCCCAAAACAGCTCCTCAGGGGCGTCCGGGGTGTGGAGGAACAGCGCCAGGTCCATGTTCCGGGGGCCGCGGGGTGTTGACTTCATGCGCCTTCCATATTGACAGGGACCAACCAAAGCCCCCAAAGCGCGCCTTCTCCTAAATTCGGCAGCTTGCGCAGCATCTTTGCAGTTCTGCACCTGGACCCAGCAGAAAGCCTCTTCGCGTCTTTCCTCTCCAGGCGGCGATTAGCGCTGGACATGCTGGATGCCAATAACGTGGCCTCCCTGCGGCGCTCTGACGATCCTTCCTTTTTGGGCGGCCATTGGACACTCACCGTCGACAGTGTCGCATTCACATTCGGAAGGCTCCACCGAGCTGACCACGATCAGGCATTGACACGAGGCGCAACGTGCTGTGGGGAATTGGGTAGACTGCGAGGAGCCAAAAAAGGAACACAGAGGCGTGGAAAGGGGCCGTGGGCCGGCGACTATCGATTTACCGCAGTACCGATTACGCAGGAATCGCTGTACCTGATGGCAATCATGGCAGGCACATCTGTGGGGCGCCACGTTCCTGCTGCAGGTACATCGCGACTCGATACGACCTAGACACCCAAGCCCCCGGATACCTCGGCGAAAGATGGCCACACTAGACCCCGCCCAGGTGTATCATGTGTAAATATTGCGCCGTTGATGATGTGCGTTATACCACACCGGGCTCCTCGTACGTCAACTGACCGGATTCACGGCCACTTAGACCTCCTCTCCGCGCAACATCTTCGCCACAGACTTACCCCCTTGGGCTCCCGTTCCTACGTTGCCGGGCGCGTATACTCGTCGTGATGCCGTATTCGGTGAGTCTATTGCCTACCCCGTACGCCTGCATCAGCCCTCGGCCATGCTCCCGGCTTGCTGGCGCTGAGGTGACCCAAGCCCGCGGACGGCCCGTATGCCAAGACAGATGACAGTACTGCCTCGGTCAGATTACCCGTCGAAACTGGGGATTTGGGAGATGAATCTGGGGGCGAAGGATGCGGCCAAGATGATTGTCCTGACCTTGCCCGACTCCTTCCTTACACCGAATACCCCTCTCGTCGAGCTTCTTGCCGCTTCCCCTCAACACCATCCGCACCAACACCTGCACTGGAGCTTCTATTCTCGGGGACCGTATTTGACTCCGAAACCAATAATGCACGCCATCGACGCTTTTACGCCTCTAGGATGCACTATGTAGCCCCATATTGGCAATTAGTAGCCCGTGACGGCTCCGGCTCGGCCAGCTATTCTCTAGCCACTTCATCTTCATCAGCTGATTGCTGCAATGTATTCGGCACTTCGGTCGACAGCTTGCTGAGAAGTCGAGAGCTGTTAAGAGTCTGGAGTTCTGACATCAGGGGTCGTTATTAATAGCATCTGGGCGCTTGAATGTATCTAGCTATTGTTTATTGATCTAAGCCACGCTGTCAATACTTTGTAATTATTAGACGCCAATCGGCAGTGAGAAGAATGTACATTCAGGCTTTCAGAAGAATGGTGCTCGGAATCAGCATCTAACACAGCCTGCTGTCTAAACCCGCATGCACCTCAAAGTCAAGCAACAAACTCACCATCATCACATTGAACCCACCGACAGAAATGAAACAACCTTCAAAGTAAGCCAGCAGTCAAGATAACCTTCCGCCATCAACCGTGCTCGTTTTAGCCCAACCCCGTCTGCAAACCAATCGCACCCAATCAATCCCCTCCCCCCCCTTCCCCCCCTACCTACGCTTTTTCAGCTCTGAGCCAGTCAGTGCACATCGCGAATCTCAATCTGCAAAAGCGCGGATAAATTATGTCATTCCCACGCGGATCGCCCGCTCACGGACAGTCGGACGGTCGCGCCGGAAAAATTCCTCGCCAATTGTTGTCGCTCGCTTCCAAGCTGGGCCCTGGTGCCCGGGGATTACTGTGTGTGGTTCGGTTCACGCTGACATGATTTCCAGCCACAGCACGTGGTGACTGGCTTGTTCGGACGGCTGGGTCCGAACTTACCGAACCGAAGGGGATGAACCGTGGGTCTGCTGCTGTGCTGTGCGACGCACGGGAAGGAAGCTTGGCGGGTTTGGCTCGCACTGGGTGATGGCGTACGGGAAGGGAAGATGAAAGGCGGGAGAATGGAGGAAAGTTTGGAAGCGAGGGCTGCAAGTCATTTTCGCTAATCTAGGGGGGGAGGGAAAATTGCGGGCGGGCTGGGTTCTGGTGCAGTGCAATTGGGGCCGCTTTTTGTTGGGCCGTGGTGTTGGTTTCAGGTTTTAGGTTTCAGCTTCGATTGGCCTTTGATTGCAGTAGCACAATAGGGGGCTTGGGTTGTTTTGACGAGCGATGAGTCAATCGCATCATTGTTCTATTAGATTTTCTTTCAGTCGTAATAGGTACAATGACAGTGATATATATATGACGAGACATCCCCGGTCGAAATTCAGGTAACAAATGTGCTCTACTTGGAAGTTGGGTTGTCATAGGTATTGCTTATAGTCCGGGATTGAGATTGATTCCTCATACGCCGGGTCTTGAATACATTCGAAGTTGGCCCTTTGAGGGATACAGTTGGAAAAAGTGGTTCTTTTGTGTTCATTGGGTTGTTGAGGTTTGTCATACCTTGAAAGTCCAGTGGTCCAACTCAAAGGTCCAAATTGCTGAGTTTGGGTACAATTGATTTGACGTGACATTTGCAAGTGTGATACTGATCCTGAAGTGGGACTATCAACACGGAGGAATGAAGCGAACCATCATGCCGATGTTTTTTTTTTTTTTTTGG
>Ga0247770_1000786_pt1 | contig 29329 bp, 40 predicted proteins | sample UWRJL136409B6_FD_179943 | JGI IMG/M metagenome (GOLD analysis project Ga0247770, IMG submission 179943) | Plant litter microbial communities from Arlington Agricultural Research Station in Wisconsin, United States - UWRJ-L136-409B-6 | ecosystem: Environmental > Terrestrial > Plant litter >... | reverse complement strand
TCTGTCACTTATCTGCGTGTCTGGGGGGCGCCGAGGGAATTTCGCTCACGTCGTACCACGGCGAGGGCATGCAGCATCGGAGATCGCCCTGGCCAAGATCGTCCGTCAAGAAATGCTCGTTGTGGGAAGGATTGGAAGTCGGACCGTTCAGACACTGCGAAGGGGAGAAAACCGGAGGATATCACTCTCCACCAAATACCTGAAGGAAGGACTGCTAACCCGCGGTTTGCTTTTTCCGTGGCGGTACCGAGTCACATTATTTACTTGCAGAGGCCGAGCAAGGGCGAGCCGTCGGCCTCCCTATCCACGCACCCACGTTGCTTGGTACTGCTGCTGCACGCTCCGCACGTTTCGCTGGTGGGGAACAAGCCGTTCGCTCGGGTCCAATCTTATCTCCCGGAATCTGCCACACAGCATCCGCATCCAGTGCTTGGCCTGGCCTTGCCCTGCCCTTCTCATCATGCTCCCTTGCTTGCTCGTGCCCTCCTCCACCTCTCTCCCTGGTCGACAGCGTATCGGGCGCCGGGGAGTTATCGATTGGAGCGTCCCGCTCTGGGGGTGGAAGGGGGGTCATCAAGCAGCCAATCCTTTCGGTACCCCTTCGAGACGCACCGCCGTGCTCGCATCCCACTGGCTGGTCTCTCCATCGCCAACCTGGCCAGCGCCCAGAAACGAGAGCCCGCACCGCATCCGGCGCCCCAGATGATTGCGACCTCGCTGAGGCTCGGCAGTCGTGCTGCCACACCGAGCGCAGGAGGAACATCGCAGCGGGCGCAACGTCAATCGTCGTGCCAATATGGCGCCGGCACGGCAGCCCTACAACGGGTAAATGGAGAGCACAAGAGTAAAGTGCCCGCGGTGCTGGTCGGTGGCCTGAACCCTGTCGCCTGGCCCCTAGCACCACGAGGGGGAGGGCGGGCGGGCGGTGGCGGGCGAACCGACTGGTAAGGGGGTGGGGTTGGATGATGCCGCTGATAAGAAGCCAAGCAGAGCTAACTATGCCAGGATGCAGTCGTGTAATGGGTATTGGCACTGATAGCGGCCACCCCTTTGCAGCACGTCTGGCTGACTCCGGTGGACTCGCGGTCGATTATTCAGTTAATTAACATGCGAGGCGTCAGCAGTCTGCTAGTGCGCGCGCACTGCACGCGCTCATCATCGGTCGGTCCTGTGCGACCACCCCTTCGCGGAGGTGCGGGACGCGACGTTGCGCTGCAGAAAATTCCCAGGGCCGTTTCGACCGTGGTGGCCCCGGATGGCGCTGCGATGCCGTCTCACTGGTGGCCGAGGCGGCTCACAATTCGATCATTGCGATCGCGATGTCTGGGAGGGCGCAACGGTGGAACGGCGGACTGTTGCCGGCGCATGCGCACAGAGCCACGCTTACCACGCTGACCACGCTGTCGCCCTGTGCGTTGCGCGCAACCATAGTGCGCCCGGAACGGTTGAAACACGCTATAATAATAGCAATATGTTAGCCATTATTGTGTTGTTTTCTCGCCTGGTTGATGGCCTTGAACACGCCGAAGACTGGACAGCCGTTTCTCGGTTTCTGGTAGAGCGAGACGGAGCTCGATCGGGAGAGGAAATCGTTAGCGACGACAGCAACTTACCCCTGCCAGGCCTGGAGTCTGGCCCCCACCCAGGGTCCAATGAGGCGTGCACCACCCCCACTGCTCTCGCACAACAACTGCAATGCAACCCGAGCAGGATAAATCGAACATTCGAAATGCAACGGCAGCGCCGAGCACACTTTTCCTCGCGCCTTGGATGTTGGTGACGATGTGCGTCGTTCTAGAGCGGCGTTGAAAGCATTCGAGCTTGAGGTTGGGTCCCATGGGCTCTGCATGGATAGGGACTCGAACGGCGCGGGTTCTGCCCCATGTGCGGGGTATTCCGTCGCAAAAGATGTCGTTGGCACTTGGTCCATGCACAAGGCACGATGGCTCCCCGCAGGAGAATGATAGGTGCGCATCGATTTCATCAGTGTCACTGATGGCACCGAAGCATGAGCGCCACAACGGGGGAAGGTGCAAACGTCGCGCATCGAACGACTCAACTTTTTCCATACCACGCCTCCTCGAAGTAGGACATCCTCCCGCAGTGCTGCAATCTTGGAGGCAATGTCCTAATCCAGAGCCCGTGGGGAAGCACGATGCCTTGCGCAATTCCTACCTTAGCAACCAACCTGAACCACGCATGGAAAGGGGCCTGCTCCCTTCCGCTACATGCTGACGAGCAGCCTTCTTCAGATCAGAGATGGGTGACAACAATCCCGCAGCATCACACCCAACTGCGGTCATTATGCCGCAAACTATGCAGTACCTTGCTGCGTATCCAGCATACCTATGCAAGGCTTTCGGCATCTGCCAGGACAGGAACTTCACACGGACCCAACCACTCGACTGGAACCAAAAAAACAAGAGCTCCTCCGCCAGACCAGGAAGGGTTGCTCAAGCCAGTCTGTGCTACTCGACGCCCCTTGCTTAGCGTCCGTGTTTGCTCACGGACCAGCATCCGCCCCTGGCACGTGGTTCGCGTCTTTTCATGCAGTCCTCGAACAATGCGATCCACACAACATCCAGTGATGGCATTTGCCGAAAGAAACGCCAGGCCATCATCACCGTGGACACTTCTACGGGCTTCAGTACGAAACTTGGCGCACTCAGGGCAAAAAAATTTGCCCTAGTCAATGGCCCGATTTCCATGTCCTAGCTTGCTTCTTGCTCGGCTGACGTGAGATAGACTTTGGAACCAACGCGCTGTGACAACGGGCGCGGGCCAGCCATCATTGGCTGTTCGTGCAGCTGCAGATGGGATAGGAGCGGGAGCGGCTCCCGGCCCAAGATGCGACCCCTGACCCCTGAGACACACATTGTGCTGTCACTTCTCAGATCCTCATCGAGCAGCGCTTATCGTACAGTCCCAGAGGCGTGTTCAGTCAACGGAAGAGGCGCTGTCAACAAGCCATCAGAATTCTCATACAAGAAGGATGTGATCCGGTGTGAAGGGCATTACAACACATCAAGCCACCAATCCCTCGTTTGCTCCATTACAACTCACGAAGCGCATCAGCGCAGCAATTGAGTCTCCCACCGCCAACCACAGTCCTTCGTTCTCTTCTGTCATTTCCTTTCCCGTCAAGCTGAAATCTCTAGGAGGTCTCTATCTTTGCTCGAACCCAAGTGGACGATCACCCTGCGCTGACTCCCGGTTGTGTTAGGAATGTAGGGTGACGCCAGGGAGCAGAATCCTCAACAAGCAAACAACTCAAAACGGTTGTACAGTGTAGCGATTATCACATCGGATTCTGATTCAGCATCAGCTAGGTCCTTCCGGTAACCCCGGTTCGATTCCGGGTACGACCTATTTTTGCTCCGGTTGGGCTAAACTCCCCTTTTTGGCATGCCCTTCTCCCCGATGTGCAGTGATCCACGTTGTGGAACAGGATCTCCACCGGGGCTCCAACCTTCAGGGGGCGGGGTTTGACCGATTGGGACGCCCGATCGGGGCAGTGCTTGCGAATTGACGTTCACTGATCCGGCAATTGGTCGTCTGTACAATCGGGTGTTGCGATGCAACCAAACACGTTGCTGATGCCGAAATTGGACCGGGCCGGCGATGCGGTTCCGGGGGGAATAGGGCCGGGAGCGGCACTTTTCCTGTTACGTCGGCGAGGCGCCGGTGCTCTCACTCTAGATTTTCAGGAACCGAACTATCAACGACTAGTCCATTTTTCAGTTCTCATTCAAGCCTCCTGTCTGAGCCACAATGACAGCACTTGAGTCAAGCGACTCAGTCCTTGAATACGAGAGACAAAAGAAATTTGCAACTCCTCCCTGACTGACCAGAGCAGTGTATAGTAATCGTCGACGCTGACACCTTGTCCCTGAACGACTACTAGCAATTTATCTCACCCTGCCTGAGGCTGAGATATGCTTTCTAGCTTTGGCAAGATATCCTGATCGAGACTAACCCTCTTTCTTGATAGTTTCTCCGGTCTTTGACGCTGGCTGGTTAATATGCGAATAACAGCGTAGCTGGCCAGCATTGAGTACCCGAAACTCGGTACCTCCGCAGCTTCATACAAGACAAATTTGCTCGCTCCCACCAAGTCCCAACCCCTCCCGCATCGGGACGCAACATACCGGCGCCCGCCAGAGTACATATACCTTTCGCTGCCGAAGACAAATAGTGAGCTAGGCTTGACGGGAGTTCAATTGTTGCAGGTCTTTGGAACTAGAATCTCGGGTTGATCATATTTCAAACCCGTCTTCAAAATCACGTTCTCAAAGGCTCCCCTGGACGGCCACTTTTGAGTATCTCTCTATGCTGTAATATGCTGGGACAATGAGAGCAAAACAAAGTCACGCCATACGCAAAGGATTAGGGATCTGCTATAACCGTTACTCCAGAAAGCTGTTGTTGTATTGTTATGCTCGCTACCCACCAAGTCGGCATAGCCGCCCACCGTTCACATTCTCAGGGCACTTGGTTTGCAATAGCAGTTTAATGGGTGGCAATGGAAGCGCGCGAGCGAAATGGGCCTGAAGATTTACGAGTGCTAGCAGGCTCTAACGCAAGGTAAAAACTCCCATCATATTGCTCAAGAGTTCTATGATAACCAAGAACGAAAATGTCAGCACGAATGCGATAGCGTGTCAGATGGGGTTAGATATTCGCCGCCAACTTCCAAGACAAAACTTGGGGGATCTGGATAATTTCAAGTTTCAAATGTCGGTCTTGTGGCAATCACCCCCTGTGGTGGGTTAGGAAGAAGCCTAACCTGGAGAATTCGATCACCCCAGTCTTGTCACAACTGATATAGGCTACTGCCGTGCTTCGTGGCTATGCCCGCGGGATACTGAACTTGAGGAACTCCGATAGGTTATGACACAATGATACCGGTCTCGCACAGCTGGTTGCTGTAGATTCGAACCTTAATCCACCCTTTCGACAAACGCGGCCGCACCGTTCGAGGCACTGCCCGGTGACACTGTCATGCTACATATTAATGCACGCGACTCAATCGTGCTTCAACCAGCGGGAAGGAACGAGAGAGGTAACTACGCTCTTCATGGTGTCAAGTACAAAACGCATCAAAACGCCAAGCTCGTGTCCAGCATGCTGACCTTTACAAGGCCTTCTTCCCACCGGTGCTGGAGCCGGCTCCCAAGATAATGAACTGGAAAATTCTAGTCTATGGCACCGTGATACTCCCCAGTCTGGGGTATTTTTATTTCAGAGGCAGGGTTCAATATGGTGGACCTGTGGAATCAAATATGTTCGGAAGTCGATTCGATGGAGTAAAGGGGATTTTTGTCCAGGCATGGTCCACCATGGAGGAGCCAAGCCTGGATAGTCCTGCGCCTCTTGCGGAAAGTAAGGTGGACGCTGCGAGCTGGCTCATGCCACTACCTGGTAAAACAGCGGCGCATGGGGGATCTGCTGGCTGCTGGTGCAGCTTGGGAACAAAGAGTCGCCTTTCTTGGTACGCATCTTCCCAGCTCCCCCTTGTCGGCTCCATGTCAGCCCTATCAAGGTTCCCGCACTCCGGGGCAACACCACTCCACCTAATGCTTGTCTGACATATTGTGCATCAGGTGCAATTTCGCAATTTTTGACCGAAAAGACACACTGCAGCCACCTCTATTTTCCAGATTCAATTCTCAGCGTCGTTGCTCCTCAATCTTTCCGCGTTTCGTCCCTTCATTCTTTGGCTTTGCGGCTTGCCTTGTATCGTCTGCCCTCCGCTCCTTTTTTGCACGCATAGTACCGTTGGTAGCTTCAATCTTTCCTCTTCAGCCGCCCAAATGGTGCTACCGAACTGCTTTGTAAATATTCCTGCGCTGCCCAACATCGTCTCCCTATCAGGCATTCCAGTAGGAGCTATTCTTGCCTATGCGCCGACGCACACCAATTATTTCGGCGGAACATCGTGTTGGCTAAACTCCTGTCAGTTCCGTCCCCGCTCTTCCTTCAATCCTCTCTACAAAACTGGTACTAACCAGTTTTACAGATGTCACACCGACGCCGAGCACCCTATATCAGGCCCTCTCAACAGCAAAATGCACTCTACCTGCCTCGGTTTCAGGCAAGGCATATTCCGTGACACCCGTCATCTATGTTCCCCGAACTGTATCGTCAACCCTCCGCCATACTATTTACAGCTGCGACCCGATCCCGGCAACCAGCATCAACAAGGGCAACTTCCAGTTCGCATGCAAGAGCTTGCAAGGGAAAGACATGGGTACCGGCTACCACACGGTCAACTGGTATCTGCCCACAGCCGCGGGGATCTCCATCAAGCCTTACTCCTTTTTCGTCCGCCCGCCGTCTTCAACACCGAAGTATGTGATCAACACGGCTCTGGCCTCGACAACTCTGGTTCCGACGACCCTTGTGCGTGTAGATGCGACGACTTCGTCCACCAGGACGTTGGTGTCTACCAGTACCGTGAGGATACCCACAGGGACTTCTACTTGTCTTGTCACTGTGACGGTTGCGCCAGTCCCTGGTCGTCGTCTCCGCCGCGATAGCGATGCGGACCTTGGTCCTGATTCCGAGTTTCTTAGGCCGGACATCGTTATTGCTGATGCGGATCCTGAATATAACCTTGCTCATGAGGATGGTGACCACAATAGCGACGATATGGTCATGGATTTGAAGGAACGAGCAGCCGCCATCCCAACTATCGGCAAACCCGACTTTACATATCCGCCTTATGGAGTGACGACAATCTACGTGAGGAGCATCAGCACTAGCATCTGGACTAACCTGCGGGTCTACAACTTCTACGAGACGCCGCCACCTGTTACCACCACCGTTTCATACGAGGCGTATACCTTGAGCACTGTCACTGTTACCAGTACACCTATCCCCGGATGAACTGCGGCCATTTATGTTTTTGGGATGGAAGTGGCAAGGAAGTCTATGGCATGTAGAAAGAAGAACTAGCTGCCCTCAAGATGTATAGACTGGGTCGTAGACGCTAAATATTTTTATATCTACCTAGGTCACAAAAACTATACACGTTAGACAGCACACGGCAAACTTATTGCCGGCAGTGGCGTGGTTCTTGAGCTTTAGAAAACGGCTCGGCGACTTTGGTGATGCGGCTCTGGGCCATTGTCTGCCTATTATCAACAGCATCGTGTCAAAGGTGGGTCGGACAAGCATGATTGATCTTTCAACAAGCCTCCCCGAACGTGGGCGAGCTTAAATATATATGCACGGCACGTAGGATCTTAGACTCAACCGTGTAGTCATGCCCTATGTCCCCTGAAAACACCGGACCAACACAGCCTATGACGTCTACCATCTTCTTTTCTCCTCTCTTTTAAGTTAGAAGAATCTTTAAAGATAGAGATATTTTTTCTTTTTTAAGGGGGGTATTTATTAAGGTTTCTTTAAATAGTTTAATAGTTTAATACCCTATATAGTAACCCTTATTATATTAATACTATTTACCTTACTGTAACTGTTCACTTAAGCCTGTGATACTTGTAACCCTCACGGTTACAGCCATCAGACTGTAACATAGACCCCTAAGGGTGAACAAGTTATATCAACAAGCGCATGAACTCTAGGTAGTAACCTAACTAGGTGTTGGTCCGGTTGCCTAACGTCGGCTAAGGGTAAGGTAAGTGCCGCGCTTCCTGGGCCACTGTACGAGCAAATGCTATCCATACTATAATATCCAACGTCGATAACTCTATCTAGGAGCCTGCCACTTCCGGTAAGTAGGGATGACGCCAAACGACAGTGGGAATGTAAGTTCTGGCACACATGGAGCCATTCGTGAACAGTGGGACAACCTCAGGGGATAAAGGGTTTGGATCAACCAGTTTTCCTGCCGGAACAACCTATGAGAATCTGGAGAAGTTCTTTGCTGTCGTTCTCTCGCGAGGGCAGGATTTGTGTCGGAATGGTTAACTTGCGTTCTGGGAGTGCCGGAGGACCCTTATCAGCAATCCGAGCTCAACATATGGACAGAGGCGATCTGTGGCGAGGGGAGGGATTACCTTCGCTAGTTAAGATGTCGACGTGAATCGCTATCCCTTGGCAACCACTGTAGCAATGCAAGCTGAAGGCTAAAGACTCTCGAGCGCTCATGCGATCCCTTGGAGGGCAAGCACAGTGACTAGAGAGCCTAAACTCCAGGACTTAAAGGGTTGTTGGGTCGACGCAAACACCATTGTGTTTATTGTTCCATTTGTAGGCCGGATGATGACTTGCGGAGATTTATGCTCGCCTAAGTCAGCATGCTTGCCCAGAACGTCGTCCAACTTTTACAGAATAGGCAGCCGGACCTCGCGGCTTGTTGTACCATAGCTTATAGCGGAACGTCAGGTTTTATTTCATCTAGTGCTTCAGCACCGGAGTAAAAACTTACTCAGCATTGAAGAATAGTGTAGGTAGCCCGTACGCAAACAAAGGTTATGCGCAGTCATCCCTGCACATCTTGGACACAGGCCGGCATCATTGGCAATAATCCGACAGACTCGAAGGGGCAGGACGAGTTGCCTTCGCGCTGCAAGGTCCCCTAAAAGCTCTCGAAGGACATCTGGCTCCCGCTGGTACTGGCCTTAGGGGTTTGGATGTCGAGCGGCACCAGCTCGTGCGTGGTCTTCGTCTATCAAGGCGAGGCCGAAGTCGCCCAGCAGATCTCGGAGATACTCAACCACACGATTGTGACCAGCGGATCCGCCGTGGACCCAGCACAGAGGGGAGCAGCCTGGCCATGTGTAGACAGGCGCGCCGGCCTCGAAAAGTGCTCTGGCGTGGCTCAGCCAGCCGCTGTTGGCAGCACAGTGCAGAGGCGTTGGGAGGTCACAGCAGCCCTCAAGCCCTCGGGCCATGCCGCAACAATATCTCCAAGATACCCATAGCTGTTGCTCTTTCGCCGTCGCCATTGCCTCGATAAGAAACATCGCGAGGCGGTTGCCGGCGTGACACAGAATCATATCCTCCCCGCGAGCGCTGGTGGCTGTTGAAGATGAATGACTCATCTAATGCGTAGGCGAGATGGACTGGTGTCTAGCCATGGTTATCTTTTACGTTGACCGTGGTGGAATTGGTGAGCCAAGCGTTTCGCCGACATGGGGCGCGGAACAACGATGTGAAGCGGTTGTCCAGTCAATAATGCTGTTAGCATCAGTCTATGAAATTGGTACTAGACTTGAACAATACGTCGGATAGTCAGATATCTGGTATCCGGCCATGGCTGCGATCTAGGCACGAAACATGGCGAGCTGGAGTAATAGCCACAATCTTCGTCCCCGAGGCTGGCGATCGGGTGAACATTTTAATCTTGTCGGCTCGAAGCTGCATGATTTCTAGATGCAGGGTATTGAGGCGGTGCTTCAGCTGGTGTAATTGCAGTGACAGAAACTTTGCAGGAGAGAGGGAGGAAGGCAACTTTTTCCTCCCAAAAGGTGTCCCGCACCCTGATTTTACCTCATTCGCATCGGGATTTCTTGGCGAAGGAACTGGTCTCTTCATCAGGCTCTAGCAATCCGTGGCCTCATTGGTCGCAACCATGCATCACTTCGCCCTTCCGCGCATGCAAAAAGGCCAATGACAGCACCGAGATGGGTGGGCGGCATCTTGGCTGCCTAACCCCCCCCCCCACATATCCCGATCCCAAAACTCAACACTCCACGTCCCGACAACGAGTCTGCAGCGAGAGCCCTTACGCAACAGGCAGACAGCGACAATTTCTCGAAAGCATCGGGATATTTGTCATACTCTCGCGTCGATCCGCAGACGGGGAAATGGGTACCGGCATTACGACGCAGTGGGCTCTGGACAGAACCGCGAGCGGCGCCTTTACGGTGTCCAGAGGGTTCTTGGAGGCGGCTACCACCGACAATGTCCAAACGACGGCTTTGCTCGCCTGCGAGGCGTTTGGGACAACTGTGGCGATGTCACCTGAGTCGTGCACAAAGGCGGAGATTCTCTGCAGTCAGACCGGTCAATCGGCCATGCTGCCTTTCGTCAAGGCCCAAATCGGCTACCGCGAGGGAGACAGCGGTTGGTACCTCTCCCGAAACCACGCCGGCTTACGCTTTCTTGGTCTGGCAGCAGCCTTGACTACCATCGATCCATGGGCTGCAGCACGCGTCCTATACACCCGCATCGACGAAAGCGCCGCCGACAAGAGGCTGGTCCCATCCACGCTGCAGCTGAAGCAGTTGCTTCTTGTCCTCGAGAGCAGGCTAGCTAAGGCCGGCTTTGCTAACAACGTCCTCGGCTGGTCGCAGGTCTTCATGGATGTGATTCGACGGTCGGGGGATGTCATACACCTGGACGTGGAGAAACATGGGGTCGTAACGCCGTCCGTCGAAACAATTTCCGCCCTTGTGGAGGGCATTGCAGCCACTTCAAGGGTGGGCGAAGATGCGCAGCGGCTAGAAATTCATACAACGGCCGCCCAAGCCGCGTGGATCGTCGCCTTCGTCAAGTGGTGCACGGGCGCCCCGCCCCTCATTGTTCTCCATGACGGTGATATTCTGGGGCAGCCGGGTGAAACCGCGCCATCCATTATGCTGAGGCTGCTGAGGAACACGGGGAAGTCGAAACTTACGCGGATCGAGACGTACGACCCTGTGGGAAAACTGAAGCGGCTTGTTACGTCTGCTGAGGGGCTCTCTTCAACTAAAGGGTTGGTGAGCGTCGGGGCCTACGGCGAAGCAGTCCTCCGACAACGCTTTGGCACCAACAACGATGTCAAGTATCGGGCATGCGTCGGAGCGCTTCCTCACGCGTGCGCTCTAGTCCGGGAGAAGCTGATGATCAAAAAGACGACCAGCTCACCTCAAAACATCTTTCACGACTTTGAGTATCTCGGCTCCGACACAACGGCCACCATGGGACAGGCTTTTCCTTCGGTCAGCAAGATCTCGCAGACCCTCCAAGACTACCTACGTACTGGTGACAGGCCACTTCCTGTTCTACCGGAGCTGACAGCACTCCAAGTTGCTCCTCCTATCGAGGACTTGCCACTATGGGCAATGCTACGGCTGAAAATGGCCAAAGACTGCCCGTGTCGCACCTGCCAGCCCATGGCAACAAGAAAGACCGCGACGTGTACATACAACACACTGATACACGACTTCAGTACAACCGTTTCAAATATTCTGCTCCTCTCGCTCATACGTCCCCTGGATCCCAACGGCGTACAAGTCTACTTCGGCTGCGCCATCTCCGGCACTTTCGTCTCTGCGGTTAAGCTGGTTCTATTTGGCGAAACGGCCAGGGGCCGATCACCGTCGTTGCCCACGAGCTGCACCATATGGGACACTCTGCAGCCGGCGGTTGCGATGCTAGGGCATGAATTCGGGGACTCCGGTGCTTGGGTAATGTCATCGTGCTACGGCCAAACGGTGTTTCCCTCCATGTTTGCAAGTACCGTGTTGGAACCCGAAGGCGTCCTCAGCCTTGAATGCATGCCAGGGCTCATATACAAGAAGAGGAGCGACGGGAAGAAAGATAAAGAGAGCGAACCCTACACTCTAGCCCAGGTTTCTCCCTCGGTCCAGTTCATGGATTTCAGCGACGACGAATCCGACGATGACGCTAATTCGCGGGAGGAAGGCAATTCATCACGGCATTCAACAGCGCCGGCAAAGCTATCAGGCCCTGTCTTGCCCAAGAACTTATACAGCGACGCCATTCAGTGGAATGTCCAGTCAGGAGAATCCAATATCTCCATATCCCTTACGGCACCCCAACTTCCAGGCCTTCCCATACGAAATCCCATGTTTGCCGTTGAGGCGGCCGCCGGATCAGTCTTTGTATATTGCAGCCATGATCGGATGGCCCCTTATTCGGGGGCGGCAACCCTGGCTCCTTTCGAGGTGACGCCTTGGGACCCAAGGTGGCCCGGACATCTCCAGAGCTTCGGCATTGTTCAGTGCGACAGAAATGAGCCCATGCGGTTGTTCAGTCTTACGGCGGGGCGGCCTGCGGTGATCCGTATGGATGCCTGCTTGGAGTGTTGCTCGAAATGCTGTGCTCTCACGGGGATTGGGTCGGTGATATGCTAGCGACATGCTGCGTTGTTTCAACCCCCAGAAGAAAAAAAGCAATTCTCTTAGTCGTAGGCTTCGATGAGTGCTCAGGTTGTCCATGGTTGGAAAGGCGGTGAAAACTCGATGATGGAGACCATCAAGAGCTGTTGGATGCTAGAAAGCAGGGCGTTTTCGGACCATTCTGGTCATCGTGAAAGAAGCAGTCCGCAATGGAAGAAATAATGGAAATGATGCCCAGAAGGGGTTGTATGTTAGTCTGCCCTCTAACCGCTGAAGTGGACGGAGGCTTATATAGCTGGCTGCTGACCCCTTGTTCAGGGGCCGGAGGCCTGGAATGCTCCGGGATGCTCCATTCGGATGGCTAGTGTGGACTGCTTCTATACACTTTACTACGGCTAATTCGAGACTTTTGCTAGCTTCTTGCTGGTAACAAGAGGACCGATGTTGTCGTTCGTTGAGGTGACTGAGGTTGAGGAGTTTTTCCATAACCTACTCGGTACTTTGAAGCTCTTAGGTGCTATTTATTGGAGAGGTGTAAACTAGGCCGAGCACCGGCCGATGCCTCTTTAGAAACCAGAACAGAATGCGGCCGGTAAGATGTTTTCCGACTTCGCGCTGAACAAGCGCCACATCTAGGCTTCCACCCTTCCCTGAGGAGAAATAAGCTTACTAGTAAGGAGGTGGTGATTGCCAAACTCGCCGCAAGGGGCGGTTGGATCTACAAGAAAGGCTCCGATGTACACTTGGTTTGGCGACGACAAAGTGACAGTCTGTTGTAAGAATGGCAATAAGGGTGGCCTCACCTTAGTATACTATGATGTGCAGGGCCGGTTGCATGCTAGTTACCAGTATTCTAACTGAGCACTGCTGGCCACTGAATCGGAGGGGCTGACAGCCAGCTGTCATGGCCAGGAGGGAAAAACAAGCCCGGTCAAGGGGCCACCAGTAACTGAACAGTGCTTACCAAAGAGGGTGTGGTTCCTTCACATCGCATCAACATTGGCCCGCGTCGACAAGAAAACGCCCACGTTTCTGGTTTCTGCTGCATGATTGGGATCAGGGAACTTGGGATACATATCTCTGCAGAGAGTCGCACTCAATCGTTGCCAATGACACTCCGTGCTCCAGACATGCGTACCTATTGTTCAGCGCGTATCCAACACAAATATGTAAGCTTCAGCTTCGCACTGGTCACGATGCTGGTAGATCCAGACAATGGCCGGGACTAGCCGAACTCCGGGTGTGCATCCCGGCGCACACCGCACATCGGCATCTTTATGCCGCTTTCGGCTCCGGTACCGTAGCTGTCTGGACCTGGGTGAATGCCGGTTGGTGTTAGGATTCCTTTACTTCCACCCAACCACAAAGCCGGATTTAAACTAGCGCTGTCAAGGAAAGTATCGGGCTTGACCATGGTCCATGGCTCGGACCCATTCCGGGATCCGGGTTCTGGGTCCCAGATGCACTGGTAAGCACTGTGGATACTCACGTGCATACCTCCACCTCCCCGCCAGCAGGATGGAGAAACTTTTCACTCGGCCCGTGGCAATTCCTCGGGGCCTCCCGTCCTCGTCTTCGAGTGCGCCTCCGAGTCAGTCTGGCTTTCCCCAGTCGTACATACTTCAACGCTGCCGAGGAAGCGAACCTACCTACCTTACCTAGACACCCGCCCAGGAAGAGTACTACCAGCACCGGCACCTGACCCCGGTATCCACTCGACACTCAGTATCCGTAAATGACGACGACCCGAACCAATGCAGAGGAAACCTGCCTAAACAACCAAAGCCAACGGCCCCTCGAGGGCGAGCCCAGGCCATCCCTCCAGGTAGCACCGACCCCGACACCGCGCGACTCAGGCATCCTCGAGAAAGAGGCTTCCCTAGAAATAACATCTCAGGAATTCGCCGCCGATGATGTGTCTGCCGTCGACCCCCTCGAGTACCCCGAGGGCGGCACCGAGGCCTGGCTCGTGGTGTTCGGATCGTTCTGCGCCATGATCTCCGTCTTTGGACTGATCAACTCCTCGGCTGTCTTTGAGTCCTACTTCTCGACCCACCAACTGGCCAGGAACAGCTCGTCTGAGATCGGATGGATTTTCAGTCTGTACCTGTTCATCGTCTTCTTCGGGGGCGTCCAGGTCGGCCCTATCTTCGACCACTACGGCGGCCGGATCCTCATTGCTGTCGGATGCGTCCTCATCTGCGCCAGTCTTCTGATCCTGAGCTGGTGTGAGAGTAAGCATACCTACCCTTGCCTTTCATGTTTAACAGAGCTGACCAACAACAGCATACTACCAAATCATCCTCACATACTCCGTCCTCGGTGGCATAGGAGGCGCGCTTCTGAACCCGCCCGCCTATGCCGCCATCGGCCACTACTTCAAGGAACGCCGCGGCTTTGCAACCGGCATTGCCACCACCGCCGGCGGCGTGGGGGGCATCGTCTTCCCGCTGATCCTGAGGCAACTCCTCCCCACTCTCGGATTTGCCTGGAGTTGCCGAATTCTCGCCCTCATCATGCTCGGCCTCTCCATCCCAGCCAACCTCTTCATCAAATCGCGCTTGACGCCAGCTAGAGGGACCAAGTTCTCTGTATGGCAGTGGCCCGACTTCAAGATATTCCGCGACCCACGCTTTGCGTTCTCCTCCGTCGGCGTCGTTTTCATGGAATGGGGGCTCTTCGTCCCGCTCACGTTCATCGTGTCGTATGCCGCTAAGCACGGCCAGCATGCGATTGACAGTTTTGTGTTGCTGGCGTATCTGAACGCGGCGTCTGTCGTCGGCCGTGTTGTCCCTGGGCTACTGGCCGACAAGCTTGGGAGATTCAACGTCATCATCGGCACCATTGCGCTCTGTGTGGCCACTGTGCTGGGGCTATGGCTTCCGGCGGGGATGTCGCAGCCCCTGTTGATTGCATTTGTCGTGCTGTTTGGCTTCGCGAGCGGGAGCAACTTGGGGCTGATCCCGGTGTGTATTGGGCAGCTGTGTGAGACGGCGAGGTACGGGACGTATTTCTCGACTACCATGATGGTGGCGAGTTTTGGAACGTTGAGCAGTGTCCCGATTGGGGGGGCGCTGTTGGAAATTGGTGGCCACGGTGGCACGGGCGACGGCGAAACGGCTGGCAGCGACAGGGGCTGGATGGCGGTGATTCTGTTTTCGGGCGTCTCGTATGCTATCGCACTGGTGTTCTTTACTACGGCGAGGGTGTTGGCTATTGGTTGGAAGCCGCTTAGCAAGTTTTAAGTGACCAGGCTAGGGGTTTGAAAACCGCAGATGGACTGTGACAAAAGAGATTGGCGCAAAGTTGCAGAGCTAGAGGATCCGCTTGGTACTTGGGCGGCAGGAGGAATAAACAGCAGAGGGGCTGGGATCAAAGCACGAGAGGCAGCATCATGGATAGAAGGGTTAGCAAAACCAAAGTAGTACCTGCAATAAAAAACACAGAAATAGTTGGTATGAATAACCAACCAGTCAAAGACTCCTTTTGTTAACAGCAACCCAAGTGCTATGCTACTAATGTCCTAGAAGAGCCACTTGCATATGTCCAATGATGCCAATCAAGCCAAAACGCCCTTCCAATCCGTGTATATATCCAGTGGAATCGAGCGACCGCCAATGAAATGCAAACGTTCATCCGTTTTCCCTTCCCATAAAGATAGGTAGGTACTCATCAATCCTAACCTCCAACCCAAACCTGGGTACCATACCATACCATCCCAGGTATAAACCCATCCATCCCTAAACCAGCCACCAAGAACTAAAATATCCACCCCCAAAACCATCCCTAAAGTCTACCAAGAACGAAAACCCCAAACCTTCTCTCCCACCCCCCCCAAATCAGGCATCTATCTCCCCTAAGCAGCAACCCCCGTCCTCTGCTGCGCAATAACAACCGGAAACGACGCCCCCGGACACCCCACACCCTTCGTGCCACTAATGCTCTGCAACACCTGCACCATCGCCGTGGCCCTCGCGCGATTCGTCCCCTCGGACTGGTCATTCGCATTGTTGAATGTCTCCAGGTCAATTGGCGCGGGGACGCTCGGGTCCGGGAAGAAGCCTTGCGTCAGGAGAGAGGCGAGGCCGTTGAGGAAGCGCGGGTCTGAGGGGGAAGGGGGGCAGTCTGCGGGGATGGGGACGTTGTTTGCGCCGACGCCGGAGCCGGATTGGATGCCGAAGTCGTTGGGGATCAGGGCGGTGTTGACTGCGCCGCCGTTGCCGCCGCCGCCGCCTCCGCCGCCTCCGCCTCCGGCATTGTTGTTGCCGCCTCCGTTGTTGTTATTCGGGGGTGGCGGTGGCGGGGGTGGTGCGCCTCCGGGAGGGGGTGGAGGGGGGGCGACTTGGTCTGGATTCTGGGGAGGACGGAGGGCAGGGCGGTTTCCCTGGCGGCCTTTGCCTTTGCCGCCGCGTTGAGGGCCGGGGAGGGCGGTGGTGGTTGAGGCGAAGAGGGCGGCGAAGAAGAAGAGCTTGGAGAGCTGCATTTTGGATAGGGGGGAGAGGATATGTCTTTGGATATCGGGCCTTGGAAAAGGAGTGGGCGTAGAGGACTAGCCTGCGAATCGAACTGAAAGGAGTGTATAGAATCGAAAGACGGAACCAGCCGCAGGTTTGGTCGAAGGGAATGAAAGAGGAGGGCGTGAAGAAACTCGAGTGCCGGTAAGGTGAAGACAGACAGGCTGGGGGCGGCGGAGGATGGTCACGTATATGTAGGTAGACATGCACGCCAGCGACTCCCACCACGACGCTGCGGCATGCAGAACATGCGTGCAAGTCCCGGGCCCATTCTCGAGGGACGGGGTACCAGGGGCCAAATTAGGTTTGGGGTGGCGTGCGTGGTGGCAAGCTCCTTTCCCCCCCGCCCGTGTCTGCCTCCCTTTTTGCTTCTTCGCTAGTAATGGTCGCTATCCTCCGTGTTTCCAACATCGGAGGGGGCAAACTGGCAAAAGAGGCACGGGGCGAGCCAAGGCGTCCCGGCCGGGCAGGTTGACACGGGCGGCGCCAGGGCAGCGGTAGTTGCAGGACTTGGCCTGCGCACGGGGAGCCGCCTAGGTGGCCACACAGCAGGTAGTTTTCGCCAAGAACGTGACGGGATCCCTTGCGGAAGCTTCCCTCGAGTTTCAGACGATCCAAAAATCCAGTGGGGGGTTGTGCATTTTAGCCGACGACCGCCAGGGCGAACTGCGGGGGCTCCCGCAATTGGTGGGCGACGCACGAAGCCCGTTTTGTCGATTGTCGCGGCCCCTGCAGCTGGCCGCCCTCCCCCTTGTCTCACCATCGGCCGAAGATGTATCAAGTTGCACTCAGGGTGGGATCGAGCGCAAAAGTTGCACATCAGCGAAAATCGCAGAGCGTCGAGTGGACGTGATGTTCAGATGATGATCGCCTGTTTCTCCTGCCATCTTATTATCCCGGTGGAGATTGTTTCTTGATGTGCGAATTTCATGCCGAGGGTGATGTGCCGCCGGGGCCCCAGCCGGCGATCGCGATGGGCGTTTAGGCGGGGGGTGGGGCCGACTCCGAAACCGAATCCGGCACTTCGGGCCTGCGTCTCGGGGAGAGACCAGCCATTCCTTTTTTTGGCAATTGTCTCAGTATCGGGAGGTTCTGCAGATGCTAAAAATTAGCGTGACCTATACAACGTGGTGGAAAGGGGATGTCCGCCCGCAGTGAGCTAGAATAAGCGACCTTACAGGAACGGGTCGCACAATGGCATGTCGGCGGCTCCAGAGCTTCAATGGATATCGCAGTCCAAGAGTTCAGAGCAGGAGGGAGGTCGCTCGATTTTCCAATGTGTCCTAGCAGCTATTCGGGGCGGCAGGTGCAACTCCTGCTCAACACCGTTTCGCACCTCCCCTGAAAAGGTGAAGGTAAACTTTAGCGCTTCGGCCACAGATGCTTCGACGATCAGGCATTGCCTCACACACCACGTGCATGCCTATATAATGGCCAATTTTGTGTCCACGTTTCTCACACTGAATCAAAGGAGTTTGTGTCTCTTTCCAGCCACAACCTGGAGCACCCAATCAAAATGTGCAGAAATGGCCGGCCCTGAGGCAGAGTGTGCTTCCAAAAAATCTACGTTTGCCATTAAATGTTCTTCCTTTGATGTATGTGCGTCATGGCACTGACACTGCTCCAGCATCTGGAAATAGCCATGGCATACCCAATACGGCAGGGACACTTCTAGGTTGTGCAAAAGCCAGTACGCCAGCACTTGCGCTTCGGGTGAGCCCAGCACCACCAAAGAGGGGCCTATCAGTTAATATTTATCGATGGTGGCGATTCGTCTTTGAGAAAGTGTATTATGAGAATTCATGGCAGTGCGGTCAGTCCGCGACGTAGTCCACTGGCATACTGGGTCGCCCATAGTACCTCATCATGCGTCTTTGATACTGTCTCGTGGAAAACAGCAGCCCTGCCCCTGACGCCCCTGAAGGTGGTATATACAGACTCAGAGACTCGACACCGCGGTGGACTCTTTGACAAGTGTGCACTTTGTTCAGAGGCAGTGAAGAACAATGCTTGACCATCTAAGATTGTCTCTGATGAGAACCACTTGGCCCGATTGGAGCCACAATCTGTATAAACAAGCCGCGCCTTGACGAAGGGCATATCACCAGCCGCGATGGCAAGCCGCACTCGGAGGGGTTTATTTTCCTCCTCTACAAGATGAGGGATTGCTTTCTTCCTCAGGCTTCCTCTCCACGGAACCAGACTCCAAGCACGCAGCTTCTTCAAGCCACCGCGATACCAAGTCGCTTTGGAGAAACAGATCTTTGCCTGCTGTAAGTTCAATATTCCGCGGTATTTTTCCTCATGGTCGAGGTCGAGGTGAATTTACGCCTTTGCTGACGCCTTGTGCTCTAGCATCAGGCCACAAGACTACTTGTCACTGTATGTTCAAGACGAGGTTTCCTTTTGACGCATTTCATCGGTGGTTATGCAGTTCTTATCTTTTCATCCAAGTTTGCTCTCCTCATCATCATCCTCTGCATTTTTTTCCAGCATCCGCGGATTTGGCCTCGATACGTTCCACCATCTTCACTGTTTCTACTTTCAATGTTTCTCCAGACCTCACATATAGCACCCAACACACACAAGATCCAATTTTCATCATCTGCCATTCCATTCTCCCTCAATGTCATCAAACAGAAAGCTAACACTCCAACGCAGCAGAAAACATACTCCACGCCCTCCGCTCCGCCCTGCCCCAGCCACCATCACCATGGCCGCCCCGACCATCGCCTCCTGCACCTCCTGCGCCGCCGGCCAGGGGGCCGACCGCGAGGAAATCCCCCTCGCGGTCCGCCGGGCCCCAGCCCACGTTGTCACTGCTACTGCTATCAGGCAGCGCGAGGTGATCCCGGCCTCGAAAATTTCGAGGGCTACTGCTGGTGAGTGAGACCTCCTCCACAATCCACTATCAGCTCAAGAGAAATCGTGAGCAAAAGCCGGCCTACAGCCCGGGGCCTCGTAGTCCTGCTGTTTGCAGCATGTGTTTTACACTCTTATATTCTACCACACCTAACTAACACTCTGCTCTCTCCTAGCTGCCAAGCCCGCCACCGCCACCACCATGGAGGCCGACGGGGTCCCTGACCCGGACCCTCTCGGCTTCCAAAAAGTCGAACGCCTAGACTGGGCGTTCTCGCCGCCGCGCCGCCTCCCTCACGGCACGTGGGGTGACGACGTCTCTGCCATCGTCGTCTGATGCCGCCCGGGACTTTGCGCGCCGTTGTGTTTTCGGTAGGGGGGGAGGGGGGATGATTTGGGGAGGGAGGCAGTTGGGAGGAAGATGGGAACTTTTTTTTATTTTTTTAAAAAACATCTGAAAATTCAAAATGGGCTTCCACATAGTTGTAGAGGCTGGGCTGCTGCTGCGGATGTCTTGCTTGTGAAGTGATGCCTGGGTGGGTGACAGGGAGATGCAATTGTGGAGTCTTGCGTTGATGATCAAGACTGAAGCCTGCGGGCTGGCGTATCAAGACGCATCTCGTTGAAAAGCTGAGTACGTGACACTGAGTTCACTGCTACGTATGATGGAAAGCAGGGGGAGTCTCCTGCCCCCCCCCTTTGTAAATGCTTCCTATACTGAGTCCTGACAAATTGGATAGGAACGTTTTGTTCGCAGCCCAGCGACGACCCCGTTCTCAGTTTTGGGGAGAGTCCATACAAAACAACGGTTTACGACCCTCGCTGAAGATCAATGTTGAGGAACATATGACATACCTCCTGCGATGACCAGTCTCGTTCTGATTCCAAATATTTCAGAGCCTCATGGCAAAGGGAGTAGGTAAAAGATATCACGTAAATACTGGCGCACGTACACGTCCCAGAAGGGGCAGTGCAAAAGGACGGCCCTTCAGCAGGTATCACGATGGCAACATCATGGCTGTCGCTGGCATTGGACACGCCGGTTGACCCCACCGTCACCATGACTGGCGAGCTAACCCTGACAGGCAAAGTTCTTAGGATTGGTGGTTTGAGGGAGAATACAGTGGCTGCGAGACGGGCTGGATGCAAGATGGTTATTTTCCCAGACGACAACATGTCTGACTGGCTTGAACCCCCAGAGGTAATACACATCTGCAATACTGTACGGGATTATGAAGAACACGCAAGGCGACCGCAGCTCAGACTCCGGCCTCACATCTAGGGTGAGGGGTTTCTCTTAATATTTCCCACGCATTCACGCCCCTTGCTTTCTTTCCTTGGCAGCAACACAACAGCCAAGAACGCCGATCGACAAGATGAGTGAAGCGCAAAGCCCAACCGCTTTAGTGAAGCATTTCACCAAGGACGCCTTTATCCACATCGCTGAGCAGTTGGAGAAATGCAAGAAGGAGGAGTTTCCTTGTATGCTTCTCGTTTTGGGGGCTGACGGCATCACTCGCGAGGAACGCCTCATCAAGAAGGTCACAGTTGACGCCTGGAAGAGCAGCGGACTGTAAGTCTATTTCTGGAGCCGTTGAAACCACTGCTTGAAATACTAACAAGACCTCTATCCCACTCATAGCCACCAACCTGGCATCAAATACTTCTCGTCTCTCCTCACCGACGAAGGACAGCCACCAATGTGCATCCACCCAATGCGCAAGCCAGCCAGCAGCTCGCCAGACCCAACCTCCTCCTACGCCCAGGAACCGGCATACAGCAACGAAGCCAAGACTGCGCTCAGGCACAAGGGGATTTGTGTCCTGGAAGACCCGATGGGGATTCTTGAGATGGACGCGGGCACGGTGGTGGTCTCGATTTGCCCGAATTTTCCGCTCAAGGAGATCGTTGCCGACATGGCGCGCTCGGCGGTGTTGATTTGGATTCAGACTGTGGAGAGGGGTCGTGAGCCGTCGAGGGAGAGTAGGTCGTAAGTGGATATTCTCCTTTCTGAAGGGTTTTGGCGTTTGCGAGCGAAAGCAAACCTACTGACTGGTTTCTCGTTATCTTTCTAGGTTGGACCCCGAAACGCGCAAGGTTCTCGATATGCTGTTTGATGAATACAAGGTGTGGCGGTTTCCGGGGAGGGAGGAGACAACGTGGAATGAGTTGTTGATGTATGTCCGGAACGATCTGGCCTCGGATTCTGGCGTGGGATTGCGTCAGCTGCTGGGCATATCGTCAGGCGAGAAGGAGGACGACGACAATTGACGAAGAGGACGATGAGGAGGGCGAGGACGATAGGGGGAGGAGGAGGAGGGCGAGGAGAGTGAGGAGAGCGAAGATGTGGGAGAAGGTGGATGCTAAGAGTGAATACCACCATATTCAGGAGGTAGCCAGAGGCCAAGGGATTCCTCCTCCGGCCCATACTCCACCACAGCAATTTCACACCGTTCACATACATTCACTCCATTCCTTACCTTACTTGCGCTTCAGGGACTAGAACTGTATCAACCGGTGAAATCCAGCAAACACATCACCACAAAGCATTTCACACAGGGAATCACATCAGCCAGTCAAAAAACAATGCACTGGAAGAACAGCTTCATGCTGTGGTATATTTTTATACCATGCGTCCCTCGCCAGGCCACCCCCACCCCCACTCTCCCCGCCGGCACCGCAAACTACTCCTCCTCCTCCAGAGCCGGCCGCGCGTGATGCAGGTCGCGGGACCCGCCAAGCACTCCGTGGTGCTTTTTCGTCCAATCCTCATACATCTCCAGGTCCTCCCTCACGCCCGCTTCCGTCTCAAACATCTGGTACAAGTTTTGCGCCGTGACGCGCATTGTCGCAAGTCTGTCGTCCGGAATCTCCAGCCATGTCATGGGCATGGCGCCGGGGAAGCCCTCGCGGGTGGGCACAAACATGCCTGACTCGTCCTGGAAGAAGAACTTTGCCTTCTGGACCTGTGGTGGGTGTCAGCCAATGTACTCCATTTTAGGATGACATTCTCTACGTCAGATGAGGAGCGACTGTCTCAGGACTCTCGAGACAGAAGAAGAGGGAAAAGAAAACAATACGGGACGGAATTCTCGGACTAAGTACTTACGTGCTTGATCGGAATATCGAAGGCGCGACGAATTCCATCCTTGATGTAGGCAGCCGAAAAGCCCTCAGTCTCATCGCACATGCGCTCAATCTCCCAGTACGAGACGACGGCGGCGGTCGGGTGCGGAATACCATTGGCCGCGAAGATCTCACGGCGGGCATCACCATCAGGAGGGGGAATCTCGATCTTCAGCGCAAACTTGGCAAGAAAGTCGGGGTCATACTCCAGGTCCATGGGCGAGCTCGTTCCAGCAATGACAATGACGCGGCGGTTATCGAGGCCGTATCCGTTTTCTCCAGCGAGCTGGACGAGGAGAGCGGCTTTCATGCGGTCCTCAAACTCACCGGTGCGACGGCGGTCGCGGCGGTCGAAGAGGAGGTCGATGTCCTTGAAGAAGATGATGCTCGGGCCGGGGGAGTCAGCGATGTCAGTCTTGGTAATGTCGCCGGCGGCGACGCTGAAGAGCTCGGAAATGGCCTGTTCGACTTCGTTGTGCTTGGTCATGGCAGCCATCACGCAGTTCATGTCGACGATGAAGAGGGGCCGGTACAGAGCGGTTGCAACGGCCTTGGCGAGATGGAGCTTTCCGCAGCCGGATGGACCGTAGAGGAGGACGCAGGTCGGGCCGGTGGGCTGACACTCGCCGCGGTAGAAGCTGGGGAACTTGACGGGGAAGAACACGTTCCGTTGGAGCGACTCCTTGGCTGCCTTGAGGCCGAAGACTTGATCCCAAGGGACATTCTGCAGCTGGTGGGGGATCGCGTGCCAGTCCTGATTCCGCCGTCAGCTATTGCTCCGTATTTCAGCCATCTATAGAATACGGGTGAATCTCACCATTTTGATGTTTCTTGCGAGCTGATCGAGTCTTTGTCGTTACTAGGCGGGCAGAAGCTCAAATATGCGGAAGGTGTGATGGTCTGAAAGGCAGGTGCGAGTCGTTAGGTAAAGAGGATCGTGAATCTGCGTCAAGCACTTGACAAGAGATCTGATGAGATAGGCTCGTCGAACACAGCACAGCTCGAAACAGGGCCGGGAAGAATCAAACGAGAGCTGTACGGAAAGACCTTGGAAGCCCGAGTGTGAGTCGTGAAGTTTGGGTCAAAGACTTGACGAGGGGTCTGAAGAGATGGTAGTTCCGCCGAAGTACCAGCTCAGAAAACCGGGCAGGTATAGGCCAGGGGAGAAGATTCCGGAAGCTTGCCCCGAGAGTCCGTGGATGGGGGAATCTGCGCCAGGCACTTGATAAGAGATCGAGGAGAAGATAGCAGCCCCACCGACTCGGACACACGACACAACTGAAAACGGGGGAGGAACCAGGCCGAGCCCCGTGGTAGGGAAGATTCCGGAAGCGTGATAATACCATCTCACACATAACTCGCAACCACACCTAAGGCCTGAATTCCAATGTCATTGCGCCGTGTCAAATTCTCAGGAGGCCTTCCTGCATCCCCTGGCGACCTACTCGAATATAGTGAAGGCCTTTCAAGATGCGGGAATGGCCTGTTGTGTAACCACTAAGGCCGTAGTCCTCGCATCTTCTCGCCACACTCAACACCCTCCTAGCGGATTTCCAGCACACATCATAGTGTCAGTGTTGATAATGACAACCAGTCTTCCAGACCTGGGGTTAGGGTTGCTCAAGAGGTCAGTCCAAGTCATTGCCAAGCGATCCCTAGTCCCTTATGTTCCCAATGTTGTTAGCTGCATGCAGTCTGCAGCAATCAACGTCAAGTTGACAACCTCCCTCATTGCAGGATGTACTCAGAATACCTTCCGCCTTGGATCCTAAAGCCCCTTTGTGTCTGTGTTTCGACATTGGACAGACACTCCTGGGTGAGGGGCCCACAGCGGTGCCGCTGGCAGCAGCGATCGCAGATCCGACCTGATCGCAACGGACAGTTCCGCTGCCCCACACATCTTTCCCGTGACAATGCCCCCTGGCCGGCCCCTCTCCGACCTCGTCCGCGATTCCAAGATCGACACCAAGATGCTCGGGACATGTACGAGACATATATTCTACGTCCCAGACCGCTCGGCGCGGGAACGTCGCATCAGGAGAGAAGAAGAATGGGTGCGCGAAAGCTTCCTCGGCCAGGCTACCCCTGAAGAGTGGAGAGCACAGAGAACAGGCCATAAGTTACGACGGAATTCCGCAGTAAGTTCAATACAGCCTACCACTTCGGCAATCTTCAGAGGGATTGTAAAGATTTTATAGCTCCTCCCTCTTCCCAATAACTTGTGTGGCCTGTAAGGAATCTCCCGTCGGCAGAGCCACCTTCCGACTAAAATTCGGTCGTCGATGGTGTCACACATGCCTGTCAAACGTAATGACTTTCTCGGGTCAGCCCCCCAAGTGTTGCGGAAGGCTTGTGCCGTTGCGATGTGTGTCAGCGAGGTTTGATGACAAACCCCACATCAACCAGGACTATTCCTACGATATATTCTGCCGCTGCGGAGAACAGATTGGTCCCTTCCAAGACGTCGACCCAGAGCACGGCCACCTGCACTTCTTTTGCTGCAGTCATTGCAAGGCCAGGATATGCGGTGGCTGTGGTGCTGAGTGGAATATACATCACGCGTTTTCCGAAGTAGGTGGCGCACGATTACATTCGACCAAGGATGCTAGGGGAGCTTAGGTCTTGCACAAACTCTTTGGAGATTTTGAAGCCGAAAGAGTGAGGAAGGAGAAGGAAGAGCAGAAGGAGAAAGAGGAACTTAAACGGGAAAAAGGAGAGGAGAGAAAAAGGAGAAAGGGGTAGAGAGAGAGAAAAGAACGCAAAGAGAAAGCCGAACTTGAGAAAAAGAAAGAGGGTTCAGGTACACGTTTCCTGCGCCGGTTTGTGGCTCTAGGTTGATGAAAAGGGGCTCAGCTAAGATGCAGCTGGAAACAAGATATAGAGGATCAAGCCTATTCACGATAAAATCGACATCGAGCCATATATGTAATACAGAATTCAACCTGGCGATTTGAACTTTGAACCGCTGTGCCTCCTGCGGCTTCTTGGCAGACACTCGAGTCATACAGGCGATGCAGAACACGACCTGACGATTTGGACATTGAACCGCTGTGCCTCCCGTGCCTCCTAGGCAGACACAGAGGAACGCGAACCGCTGAGGACTGGCAAGACATTGACAATCTCCCTGGAATATTGGTTTCACGACATTGTTCGCTGCAAGGGCTCTTCCGCTCACCGCACAGAGTTTTGCTGACCAGAAGGTGACCCTCAGAAAAGGGGCAAGTAATATATCTTTTCAGTCATAATAAGAACGTACCACTGGGGGCATCGTCGATAGATACCAACCGGGAGGTAGGAATTCCTGCGGCCAACCCCGTATACGATATATTGCTGCACTGCTTGAGTATGCCGGTACCAAACTTTGGCACAGACGCCATCAAGTTACACAAATCTGCATACACATTCCTTTCTCCCAGAGTGCGCCAAAATCGAGCTTCCCAAGAGGGCAGGTCAACCGTAAAAATTTCCTGAGTCACATCGCCCGCAAACGTCACCCAATGACAGCGGGGAGACTGGTCCCCACCGCGCGTCTACCCCCGACCTGGGCGGAAACAAGCTCTCTGGACATTCAATCAAGCTTCCTCGGCATCCAATCTTACCGGAGCAAACGCAACCCCGTCAGGCACCGATGGCTGTGATACCCGCACGGCGTCCAACGGCGTGTTCCACAGCCCCCTTGTCGCTCGGCCGGTTGGTCGCCTGAAAGGGAAGCTGAGCGGGCGATAATGAGGTACCAAACCTTGAAATTTCGTGGGTCACACTCTCGTCATCATGGCAATGCACTGAGCTACCGCCTGTCCAGGCAGAGATCGTCTGCGCTAACATTGCACTGGCAGGTCGGCGTCTCGTCGGAAGTCCCGTCATGACAGACGCCGCACCGTGGCTCGAGTCCAATGCGTTCAATCCGGAGCCACAACGATGTCGCACGAGAGACCCAACAACAACCTACGATAAAAATGCCTATAAACAACCACCCGCGCCGTCAGATACCCCCCTGAGATTTGCCTGCTCCGTTCGCGCTGCAGGTGCATCAGTACTACCCCCTCAACGACTTACCCAACCCAATCACTCCCATCCGTCGCCTCTCCCACCATGCGACACTCTCTCCTCATCGCCGGCCTGCTCGCCGCCCTGAGCCAATGCAAGTCCACCCTCCTAGAATCCCTCCCGACCAACCCAACAGGCTGGACCCGCCTGCGCTCCGCCCCGCCCACCACCAAACTCCGCCTGCGCGTCGCCCTCCAGCAGCCCAACGCGCCCCTCTTCGAACGCACCCTCTACGAAATCTCAGACCCCTCACACCCCAGTTACGGGCAGCACCTCTCTCGGGATGCGCTCTCCTCCCTTTTGGCGCCGCACCCCTCCTCTACACTCGCCGTGCGCAACTGGCTGCGCGATGCCGGAATCCCTGACAGCAACATTGAGAACGACGGCGAGTGGATCAACCTGCGCCTCACCGTGCGCGAGGCGTCCGCCCTGCTCGACGCGGACTTTGCCGTGTGGGGGCAGACCGGCACGAAGGTCGAGCGCGTGAGGGCGCTAAGGTACTCTGTCCCAGAGGAAATCGCGGGGCACATCACGATGGTTGCGCCCGTCACGAGGTTTAGTCAGATTCGTGCTGAAAGGAGCCAGATCTTCGAGGTGGTTGATTCCCAGGCGGCTCCCCCTGAGTGGAGGGGGAAAGTCGCGGCTGCCGTGCCAAGTGAAGGGTTGGACGTCGCGGCGTGCAACGCCTCGATCACGCCGGAGTGTCTGCGCGCGCTGTACAGGGTTGGGTCGTACCAGGCGGATCCGAACAAGAGGAGTTTGTTTGGGGTGGCGGGGTATTTGGAGCAGTGGGCGAAGTATGACCAGTTGGATCTGTTTGCGGACTTGTATGCACCGTATGCGAAGGAGGCGAACTTTAGTGAGGCGTTGGTCAACGGGGGGGTAAATACGCAGGGGCCGACGGAGAAGGATTCCAGGGAGGCGAACCTGGATATTCAGTATGCGGTTGCGATGGCGTATAAGACGCCTGTTACGTACTATAGTACGGGTGGGAGGGGGGAGCTTGTGCCGGATCTGGAGTGAGTGGTGTGTTCTGGGCTGAGTTTGGGCGAGTTGCTAACTGTGTTGTAGCCAGCCGGATCCAAATATTGTGAGTTGAGAGGGCCGGTTTGTGCTGGGATTGTGCTGATATTGATATTGGTGTAGATTTCCAACGAGCCGTACCTCGAGTTCTTCAGCTACCTCCTCAAGCAGCCGGACTCGAAGCTGCCGCAGACGTTGACAACGTCGTACGGAGAAGATGAGCAATCTGTCCCACGCGCGTATGCTGAGAAGGTGTGCCAGATGATTGGTCAGCTTGGCGCGCGTGGTGTGTCGGTTATCTTTGCATCCGGAGAGTAAGTGCCGGCTGTCTCGCTTCCATTCGGTTGGGTCTCGCTTGAGTATGGGCCCGTGAAGCTGACATGTTTCACTGCAGCACTGGCGTTGGGTCGGCCTGCCAGACTAACGACGGCAAGAACACAACTCGGTTCAATCCCATATTCCCAGCGTGAGTTTTCTTTTGATCCGGTAAAAGACTTCAGTGCCTAACCGAATGTAGCTCCTGCCCATACGTCACATCCGTAGGCGGAACACACTATGTCAACCCCGAGGTAGCCGCGTCCTTCTCCGCAGGCGGCTTCTCCGACATCTGGCCCCGCCCGATATACCAAGACCTCGCCGTGTCCAAGTATCTCCGCACCCAGCTCAAGGACAAGTGGAAGGGACTTTACAACCCCGCCGGCCGAGGCTTTCCAGACGTCGCAGCCCAGGGTGTGAAGTATCATGTCTTCAATAGAGACAAAGACATCCTGGTCTCAGGCACCAGTGCCTCTGCGCCGACATTCGCGGCGTTAATCAGTCTGCTGAACAGCGCGCGTCTCGGAAAGGGGCTGCCGCCGTTGGGTTTCCTTAATCCGTGGCTGTATAGCATTGGGACGGCGGGGCTTACGGATATTGTGGACGGGGGATCGACGGGTTGTACGGGGAAGGATGCGTACAGTGGTTTGCCGACGCCGTTTGTGCCGTATGCGAGCTGGAATGCTACGCCAGGGTGGGATCCGGTCACGGGGCTGGGGACGCCAATTTTTGATAAGCTGTTGGACTTGAGCACCCCGGGGTGGTTCTTGCCGCATATTGGTGGCTATGGTCAGTAGGAGGGTGGTTTGAATTCGATGCTCGCCCCCGAAATGAACATCAGGGGGTTTATTACAGGTAACAGCTGAGTTGCAGCGGCGTGCCATTGAATAGGTCATATCTAGGCACTGCCTATTTGGAGACCCAATCTGTTTCCTTCGTGTTGGCTTCAAACACGTAGAAATAAGCCCGGACTTTCGCTCTCCCGTCCGTGCCAGATCGCTAATTAGTTACGCTGACTTCGAGATACCCTTTGCCGTAGGCAATTCCTTGCTCTAGTTCCCCCGATTAATGCGGCCGGGCTCATCGAACGGCATGAGAGAGGTCGCCTAAATGGCCTTCGGGGCAACAAACACATGCCGACAGTAGCTCGTGGTACGCGGGACTAGAATACCATCAGGTAGGAAGACCTTGGGCAAGCTTCCGAGCTGACTTGATAACTGCTGTCCGGCGTACAAGTTGAAGGATCTCCTTCGCGCTCAGCACCCCAAGAATTACGACAAAATCCGGTCGTGCGTCGTAGCGCCGCTGGGTTTCATGCACCGCGTACACCGAGACCAGTTCCCGGGCGATCTTGGTCCACTTCTCGGCTGGGGGGATCCTGCGGCCGTCTGAGGCAGGGCGGAGGTA
>Ga0247770_1000785_pt1 | contig 29345 bp, 20 predicted proteins | sample UWRJL136409B6_FD_179943 | JGI IMG/M metagenome (GOLD analysis project Ga0247770, IMG submission 179943) | Plant litter microbial communities from Arlington Agricultural Research Station in Wisconsin, United States - UWRJ-L136-409B-6 | ecosystem: Environmental > Terrestrial > Plant litter >... | reverse complement strand
GTTTCCTTTGTTATTCCATGCTAGGCTCCGTTCCATGCTAGGCACCGTCACATACTAGGTTTTGTTCCATACTAGGTACGTATCTGTTTTTCTACGTCAGTTGCATTTGTGTCCCTCCGATCGGAGGACCAGTAGTCTTGGAGTCGGCCTTTCAGGCCGACAACAACGTTCTGTGGGTGTGGTTCTCTTTGTGGTTTCTTCCTTATTGCGCCATCACACCAGTTCATTATGTAAACTATAAATGGTTAAAGATATAGTGACATTGCTTTATTTGGAAACTAACGAAAACATTTCAAAGCTCTGAACTATTGGTAAATCGGCACTTAGGAACATTTCCTCCAAGATTGATGGCTGATGTTTGCCCTCGCCAACATTTATCTTATGACAGTGTTGTAATGGAAAGCTAATTTAGAGGTAGTACTAGTTACACTAAATATATATTTGTGTATATATTTATATACTATTCATCGTGTGGCCATTGCGCTAGTCTGGCGATTGGCTTGTGGGGGGAATAAGCACGGAGGGGTGGGTCTCCGACACACGCGTATCCCTCCTGAATGCTATACATGGATATCCTTTGTGCGTTGTGAATTTTTATTATTACGATACAAGTGTAACAGCACTTCAAGCTATCCCAAATTACTGCTCTCCCATCTAGTTTCCGCCATCCTCTTTACCCTTGAACTAGCTGCCCGAAATGCACGCCTCACCCATTATCTTATTCATCAGCAGCCTGATGGCTGTTTCGTTCTGGCCAACCCGACAGTCGACCAGACTGGGATGGAAGACCTCGCCAAAGGGGATGCAATACTGGTAATTGGTGCTGCACGGTTGCCAACCCCGGCACGTACTGCATCAAGTACTGCGCGGCCGGGAGCAAGGAGATCGATTGCGGGCAGAGTTATGTGAATCTGCCAAATATTTTATTAACCCTCAAGCTGTTGATGTACTTACCCGCTTGTAATGCCCATCGAATGGACAGCGTCAGTGCAAGTGCCACTACTAAAGGCTTTGCTGAGCGTCGGAGAAACAATCTTAGATGAGAGCAACTCTGGGGTGTGTCACATATGCAGTGAGGTTATTAGAATAATTATACATAACATCTAATGTGAATTGTCTAGAGCAGTTATAAGCAAACTAGCAACCAGACTTTTGGAGGATAAGACTGGCGCCATATAGCTTTTAGGGTTCAGAAAAACAACGAGGATTTCATGTATATCTTCCGGGCAGCCCAGCTCCGAGACGTAGCACACCTCTCCTCGCAATTCTTCACGATAAACCCCCGCTACAGGTCCTCCATACCCTAAAAGTGCCTAATAATGGCACTTGCACACACATTTCCCCTTGTTGGGTGCACTCGTCTCCTCGCACTAAAACCTTAATTAGCTCTCCAACCACATAATACAAATCCAGCATAATACCATACATAAGAATCGCTGCAGTTGATCGATGACCCAGAAGCGCATAAACCTGGGCACGGATTCGTTCTCAGAGGGTTACAGCTATAGGCTCTGGCTTCAAGGCGAGAGGATGGCGCCTCGCCTAACGTAGTCGGGGAAGCTAGGGCCGTTGCCAAAAGGGTGAAGAGAATGAAATCGGACCGCATGGTAGATATTTCGCTGGCTGTATTACTAAAATACGCTTAACAAACAATGAAACCTCAAACAGACGCATTTCTCTTGCGATGAAGAACGAAAACCATGCCTCTTATATAGACGCTCTTGACAACTGTCGGGCAAACCCATCGCCGCCCAGGCCGTCTCTTACGGGAACACCACAAGGTCTATAGTTAGCACGAAAAATAGGGGTAAAGTAGTATCGGGTTAGAGGGTATTGGCTCGGAGGAGTATACCCGAGTGGCGAGTGTCGTAGCCGATGGTAATGTTCCGTGGCCGACCCGCAAGGTGGTGGATGCAGTGGGGTTACAGCCAACACAAGATGTAACCCTTATTGCGGTTGCGGAGTGAATTGCATCCAGATCGATAACCAACCTCGTATTCAATCAACGGTAGCTTTATCCTAGCCAACCGCCTCACAGCACTACCACTGGATGTACCCTCTTACAGGACCACGGGGTTGGCTCGTGGTGCAATTTTTGATTCACAAACACACCACAGATGGCACTGGTTGCAGATTGGAGAGCGTGGGCAAGGGTAATCATGGGTTTCGTTCATGTGCCTGATCTCTGCAAACCATAGCGATCGGGAAAAAAATTTCCCCGGCTGACTGGTTGTCTCTTTTAGCCAACAGCGGTTCGCCCGCTGATCTGCGCTCAGGTTGTCGCGCTCGGTGTGACTGCTGCCTGGAACTGACTCTCCAGAGGGAACGCTCTCCCGAACACGCAATGGCCGTGCGGCTTTCTAAAAGAACTCACTGGGAATAACAATATGACTTCCGCCTCGGACAAGATTCTGTGGATATGGGACGCCATGGAGGGATATTCCGGCCGGATGCTGGAGGGCCATTCCAGCAGCATCAACTGCATCACGTTCTCGCCCGACGGGACGAAGCTAGCTTCGGGATCCGAAGACTCGACCTTGCTGCTCTGGAACGCTGCTACAGGGCAAGTTGAGCGTTTATTCAGGGGTCACCGGAGTTCCGTTACCTGCCTCGTCTTCACACCGGATGGAACCAAGCTCATATCTGGATCGCGCGATGAGACAATCAGGGTGTGGGACCTCGCGACGGGACAAGTCAGGGCGATACTCGATGACCATGCGAGCCAGGTCAATCGTATAGCCATCTCCCTTGCCGGAAACTGCCTTGCCTCGGCCTCGTACGATGACATGGTGCGGAAATGGGATATTGCGGCGGGCAGGAGCGAGTAGACGCTTCCCACCCGATGGGAGCATGCTCGCGTCGGGGTCCGATGACGGCACGGCTCGGATCTGGAATGTAGCGACTGGGCAGGTCAAACACACACTCGGGAGCCACTTGGGCTGTGTTTACATCATCTCCTTTTCCCCCCATTGTAGCAAGCTAGTATCTGCATCCAACGACTGTGCGGTGCGCTTATGGGGCGTCTCAACAGGGCAAGTCGGGCAAACATTTCGGGGACACTCGGGCGGGGTCACTCGCGTGGATTCCTCACCCGACGGGAGCACAATAGTATCAAGATCTTACGATAAGACCTTGCGCGTGTAGACCGTTGAAACAGGGGCTACGAGGACGCTCACAGAGCATGCGGGCGAAATCACCTGCCTGGCGTTCACACATGATGGGACCAAATTTGCGTCAGGGTTGGCGATGGGTTTGGCACACTGGCAAATTCCAGGTATTTTTAAGAATCCCTGTAAGAGTATCGAAGGAACATCTCAGCTAAGACGCCCACAGCGCCAAATGGGAGTGATGCTAACCAAGACATCGTGGGAGATTCCGACCAAGTTGCTGTGAGAAATCCTAACCAAAATACGTCAGCTGATCAAGAAGCCAATATGACGAAGTGCATGGTTTGTAAGACCTTGGAGGGCTCCGGCTATCATGAGAATCAAGGAGTCCCGTTTGCCATTTACGCGGCTACGATGGAAGAACTCGAAAGTGCTTCGAGAACGGGCTGTCGGGTGTGTTCGCTGCTGCTCTACGGCGTGCTCATGTGTGTTCCGCGCAGCTAGATTTTCACTGGCAGGCTCACATGGTACTGCGGGAGGATGAGTGCAATCGTCTGGAAAGCGGGGGAACTATCATATTTCCTGGAATTCTTTACTCTACTGGGTTAGTGATCCCGTTTCCCCATTTGATCGTACAACGTACTAACTTATCATTATGAGGGTATTAGGAGAGCCTCGTCCGTGGGTAAACTTCCCCGTGGCAGGTCTTCCACCCGGCATGACGTCATCGGAAGAAAGCTTCCAGTGGGCTCGCGAGATGATATCACGATGCATCCGCAGACACGTGAAGTGCAGCCCGGGCCTGGCATCGGTGTTGCCTCGTCGAGTGCTGAAAATCGGGTCTGACTTGAGCGTCAAGCTCGTCGAAACAGTGCAGAACGAGAACGCGCGATACGTGTGCATCAGCCACCACTGGGTCGGAGCCGAGTAAATGTCAACCACAACTACGACCTTAGAGGCCTTCAAAAATGGGGTCATACTACGCCAACTCGTTTGTTACCCTTGCAGCAACCAAGTCTACGGGCAATCAAGACAGCTTGTTCTCTACTCTGCAGCCAAAGCATCGACATGCGAGGCTCGGGGGCCGCTCATTTGGGAAAAACGTAAACATCTACGCTCGCAGGGCTTTGCCTCACTGCTATCGAGGCGCGGCCGACGACTCGCCGCTGCTGTGCAGTGCATGGGTTTATCAGGAGCGACTTCTGGCCCCGCGAGTTCTGCACTTCGGATCCAACGAGATGATATGGGAGTGTCGCGAGAGTGCTTGTTGTGAATTCTGGCCGTTCAAGGAGTCAGAGGAATACTACTCATATGGATACCAATCGCCTAAGATGGTGTACGGAAACATCAAATTCGGAGAGCCGGAGCCTGGACGACTTCAGATCGCATGGCACGCCATGTTCAGGACTTACACTTCCCTGGACATCACACGCGCGAGCGATAGACTGCCTGCCCTTTCAGGACTCGCACTGCAGATGCAGCAGCAGCGGAACGATGGCTACTTGGCCGGACTCTGGAGGAAGACTACCCTCCGGGACTGCCTGTGGCAAAACGACCCGCTCCGCACCGAGAAGCGGCCTACGCCATGGCGTTTCCCGACGTGGTCTTGGATATCGGTAGACACGGCGGTGAATTATGATGGCTTCATACCACTGGATGCCTTTGCGTATGCCGCCCGGCCGGCACGAACCCTTTCGGCGAGGTAGAGTCGGGACACATGCTGCTCTCAAGCCAACTGCTTCCCCGGAAGCTTTCGTACGAGATTGGTGACCTGAGGGGGACTGCACAACTGTTTTCTCTCTGATACCGACTCGAAGGCGACGTCACCTTCATTCCGGACTACCAGGTCGTCCATCCAGGCCGCGGCCATGTCCCTCCTGAATCCGAAGTCTGCTGTCTGCGAGTTCTGAAGGGGGATGATGGTGATTACTGTTTGGTTCTTCGACTCGTCGACTCCTCCAGCGTAATCGGCGTATATGAGCGGATTGGTTTTTGCCGTTTCCGCAACAAGGTGAACCTCGACAACTTGTTCGGGAGCCTGAAGACCATAGTGAGGGTTATCTAGGTATTCATTAGCAGGTAAGGTGCTCGTATGTAGACGGAGTGGTGAGGAGCCACGAACGCCGAGAATTGCTTGGTGGATGCAATAAAATCAGCTTATGCCAACCCCTGTCAGCCACAGAACTCGTTGTGTATTGGTGTGTTTCCGCAAGCTGTTATTCTCCGGTCCCCGTCGGGCGATCAGATCTGCCGTTGGCAAAGGATTTCAAGTGCGCCATAACAAGTCACTGGAAGAAAAACGTAACAACGGAATTAGGATACTTGGTAAGGTTACACGCTACAACAGAGACAAAGAGAGCCAATCGCGGTCATGATTTGTGGTAGACAGCTACTAATAAGGAAGACGCCCACATTGCTGACTGGCTTGGCATTTTTGGCGTCTTCGCGCCTACAGAAATGAGAACTAGACAACAAGCCCCTGGACCCCACTTGTGATGGCGCTGATTCCTTCGTTTGCCTCCGCGGTCGCTTCATCCTCCTCTGACATCTTCCACTTGAACGGCGCAGCGCCGAAATTTGTCTCAACCTTTACATTCGAGTTCAGCCCAATGATGGGGAACAGGCGGCCGTCAACATCCTTGATCGTCGCGTCGAGCTTGACGCCATTTCGCGTCCACCAAATCTCGCGCGTCGCCAGATTCACCCCGCACCCGATCGTGTCGAGCCCGAAAGGCTTCATGTACTCATCGGTATAGACGCTTTCGGCGCTGCTGCGATACACCCCGCCGTCGTCGCCATGGTATGCCCATGACTTGGCCTCGGGTGCCGTCGGTTTCGGCAGCCAGCCGGGGAAATCCACCACCCCGCCGCCGATCGTGCAGAACCCGACCGCCACTTCCGGATTCCTGTCCTGCTTGTGGCCGTCCCCGATCTCTCCCAGCGTCACCTCGAAATAATACTGCTCCAGCCCCGGCGGCAACGGCCGATTTGTCGACAAAGACACGCGCTCCCCGTTCGAGACGTAATAGGTTATCGATGTGCCGTTCTCTCCGACAGTCTTCGCCGCCGCCGTCCCAACTGTCGCACAAGGGTACTCGGTCGCCCAGCGCGAGGGGAGCATCCCCGCCCATGCTGCCTGACGCCTCAGGAAGTCCGCTGCCTCCGCACCGCGCGGTCCAGCATTGCGAGCAAGTTGCAATGGGCTCCAGCCCCAACGATCGTCCCGGTTCAGGTCGGCGTTCAGAAGGAAGAGTTGGCGCAACACCTTGACGCTCCCGTTGGCGGCGCTGATAGCGGTCAGCTCGGGGTCTTCGCGCGCCGCATCGGGGTCGCGTGCGATGAGCAGCGACACGATCTCCTCGTACGACGAGTTGGTTGAGGAGATGGCCCACTCCTGGTAGGCGACGACGAGAGATGTGCGGGACTTGTTGTCGCGGAGCTTGAAGTTGGCTCCAACGTCAAGAAGCTGCTGGACGCAGTTGACGTGGGCTCCAAGCGCGGCTCTGTGGAGCGGGGTTTGCGCTTTGTTTGCATCCTGGACGTCAATGGCAAGACTGGCGATGTCCTCCTGGTCGACTGCAAGGCGGATGAGCTTCGAGACGACATCGTTGAAACCGTGAGATGCGGCTTGCCGCAGCGGCGTACGTCCCCCCGTGGACTTCTTGTTGATCTCGGATAGCGGCACGTTATTCTCCAAGAGGGCGTCGAGGAGGAGAATGGCTGTGGCTTGATCGCGGCTTTGACAGGCGCAGAAAAAACTGGTTCGATTATGCCGATCCGTTTCATTGAGCTTGAGCTTGCTGTCAGGCTGCTTGCCATGATCCAGCAAAACCTCGACGGACTTGGAATAGCCACCGCTTGCCGCCAGGTGAAGCGCCGTTTGCTTCTTCTCGTTCGCGATAGTCGCATCAGCGCCTGACTCCAGCAGAAACCGGACACATTCGGTGTGGCCACTGTCGGCGGCGCCCATGCAGGCAGTATTTCCGTCTTCGTCCTGGTCGTCAATCTCCGAGACCTCCGCTCCAACGATGATCTTCAATACCCCGAGCTCACCATACTCACCAGCCTGTTGGAGGGGGCGGATGGACTCGTCGTCCTCGGCGTTGACATCTGCGCCTGCCTTCACAAACGCATCGGCGAGTGGTAGAGGAATCTGAGACCTCCAACAGAGAATATGAAATGGCGTTTGTTTATACATGTTGATCGCATTTATGTCGGCACCCCTCTCGAGGAACAACTCCAGAACTTTGGGGTCGTCGCCGTGTTCTGCGATGAAATGGAGTGGTGTCCAATCATCAAAGTTGGATTTGGCTTTGACATCTGCACCCTGTGCCAACAACATCTCCGCAGCTGCCAAACTTGAGTCACGCCACAGCCAGAGATGCACCGCCGTATTCGACCACTGGGCCCTGGCATTGAGGTCTCCTCCATGCGCGACAAGGAGCTTGACCACCTCGTGGTTCCTTGTCTCGGTCGCTGCAGCCTGCAGGGCGTTGAATCCTCCGGATTCACTCCTTGCATCCTCGCCGCGACCCAGCAAGTGCTTTGTCCAGCTTGCCAGCCCAAGGTACGCAGCTACATGCAGTGGACGGTGCCAACCCTTCCAAAGGCCGAACAAGTTTTTCTTCTCATAGTACACCTTCTGCCAGTTCTCAAAGATGACGGGGTTCGATGTCGTAAACTTGTCAAGTTCTGCCATCACAGCTGCCCATGTCTTGTTCCCTTCTCTCTCTTCCGCAGGCCATCGGGCCTCGGCTTCTCGGAGATGGGCGGGCCAAAATTGGATCTCATACCGAATCCACTGGAGTTTACTCTCATCGTATGGCTCGTCGTCCTCTTCGCTCTCGTCATCCGAAGATGTCTCCGAATCATCGTCATCCCCATCGACCGATCTGGCTCCAGGGTCTTCGTCATCGAACGAATCGTCGGATTCGTATCCAGGATCTGACCCGGAGTCGCCGTCACCGTTCTCGCCGCCGGCTTCGGCCGTGCCAGGTTCAGCCGTACCCCCTGTTTCGGTTGCTCTCTTCTCGACAAGGCCGGCTCTCCTTTGGAAGACCGGGTGGTTGAGATGACGAAGACATGTCAACGCCAGCTGAAGGTGGCCCTCCTTGGAGCTGATGGCAAGTGTGTCGGAGTCAGAGCGTAAGCCTTTGCATCGAACGCACAACGCCTTCTCATCGTGCGATTCGTGTCCCTCAGGCGCCTTGTCGAGGCAAAAGTCTGAGACTCGGACCCTGTCCGGCAGGTCGACAACAGCCCAATCATCGCCTTGATATACATCAAAGAAGGGGCCACCTGCCCCTCGAAGCTGTTCGACTTCGAGCCGAGATACCGGGGGAAAGCCTGGCTCGGTATCCACTTCTGCATCGTCCTCGGGGGGTGTATCATAAACGCCGTGGAAAACATCCATGATCTCGCTCACATGCAGAAGCCGCCCCTGGGTCTCGAGAAGGGACCAGGTGAGACAGGTTCGGAGCAGCTCCAAGTAATTCGGACTCATCCGTCGCAATTCCTTGACGTAGGTGTCGTTGATACCCTCCGGGAGGTCCAGCAGTCTCCTCGACAGGGGGCGCTGGAACGGCTCACGCAAGAATGGAATGCCTCCGGTGGTGAGATAGTCAAACCTGAAGCCAGTCTTCTTGAGCACCGCAGTCCTCGCTTCTTCTCGCTCCGCTGCAGACAGTCCAGAGATGCTATTGATCGCCGCCGTGAGGGTCATTTCGATATCGTCGCTGTTTCGGGTGCTGAGATCGATGTAGGATTCCGGGCGCAGTTTGGAAAAGAACCGAGTCGAAGAACCGCAGCCCACCAATATCTGGATACGGACGCCGGTCTCTGCCGTCAGTTGCTTGGCGTCCATGAGGTCGCTGAGCCTACGGAACAGCTCCTCTTGATCCGTCTCGTTGACGCTAGTCTTGTCAATTCCGTCAAGAACCAGGACGACATTTCGCTTCAGTTGAGCGGCTATGCGGGCGAAGGCTTCAGAAAACTCGGGCAAGTCTTCTTCGGCTTTGCTCGTCTTGAGGCCCCCTGTTGCCCTGGCTCCTTTCCTGGACTTCGGATTCGCGAACGCCTCGTTGCACGCCTCAAGAAGGGCCGGATTATTTGCGTCTTCGGCCGCTTGGCTGTACAGCCTTGACAAGAACGTGTTGCAGATGGTGTCGGCGGTATACTCAATCTTGCCACTTTCTCCGGCGCTGACGGTCGCCCCACACGAAATGTAGAATAGCGATTTGTCCACGCCCTCGTCCTTTCCGAGGCGTTCAACGATAGTCGCGAGCATGACGCTCTTTCCGGTTCCTAACAGTGTTTGTCAGCATGTGATCATCCGAAGTTACTGGACGAGGGATCGTCGCTCACCTTCCTGGCCGGTAATCGAGAGAAGGCTGTTGTTCCCAGAAGACTTCCAGGATATGTATTCCTCGGCCTCGAAGACCCACTGGCACGTCCCGGGATGTCTGGCATCGATTGAAACACTGAGCGCCGCATCGGAGCCGCCCAGAGGGTTCAGATGGCCCTGAACCTTTTGGTATTGCTGCAAGGCCCAGTCCCACTGCGTTCTAGGCTTAGTGATCGCCTTGATTTCCTCGAAACTCTTGAGCAGGGCGTTCTGCATCGCCATAGACTGATTGTACCACTTCTCCTGTTCCTGTTGGAGGTCTTTGATGCTTCCGACAGTGCCAGCAATATCGGAGAGAACGTCTGAGACACTCTCGAGCTGTGTCAACGTCTTATCCTGGAAGGCAGCCTGGCTCTCCTCGAGAATCTTTCCCTTCAGCGTGGCGACGACGGCCAGCTTTCCTTCGAACTTCCCCTTGTTTCCGCCATAGAAATCCTTGAGGCCATGACGAAGCCTCGCGACCGCTCCAGCTGAGAGGTGCCGCCTGATGGCCAGGGAGAACTCGAGGACGCCGGCGTAGGCCGCGATGATGTCCTGGAAGAGCTTGTCCACCAGCTCGGACGCCTTCCAGCCCGGTTTGTTTTGCTCGTCACTGTTGGGATGTCAGTACAGCGCCCATCTTTAATCCCAATAGTCGCAGGTAGGTTTTCTCACTCAATGTGAGACGCATTGATAAAGAAAGAAAGTTGACTTACTACAGTCGGTCATAGTGCCGAACAAGCACCATAATCTCGCTGATATCGCTCAAGCCAGTCCCGAAAAGACTGTACAACTCATAGTTGGCCTGAATGGCTCCCAGACTCTTGCTTATCGCCCACCATGCAAGAGCAACGCTTTCTGGCGCCCCATTTGCGAGTTTGTCGCCCGCGGCCACGAACACATTGATGTTGCCCAGAATGTTGTCAATCCATGACTGGGGGATCTCGATGTCGCCCACCTTCTTGTTGGTGTACTTCTTCTTTGAGTCGGCAGAAAGGTTCTGAGCAGCCTGTTTGGCTTCCTCGGGCGAGGCATTCTGGCGCAGGAAATCATCCAGAATTTCCCGGTCTTTATCGTCTCGGTAGCGATCCTCGGCGTCCTTCTGGAACTTTCTCAAAGCCACCTTGTAAAGGCTCTCATGGCGGGCGGGAGCCATGTCTATCCGTCAAAGGTGCGGTGTTGGTTTCGATGCTCGAGTACGTATTTCCCATGGGACATTCAGCAATAATTGACGCTATCGGTCTGCTAGGGACAATGCCGCTAATAACGAGGAGGGGTGCTCGATGCCAAGAGCCGGAATCTCAAAAAGGAGACTTCACGAGCTTCAGGCCGCCGCGCGTGGAACGACACCTGCAAGCGCCATTGGCCGACAATGCGCAGCGAACGAGACTGTCGCTGATGCCTGAAGAAGCGGAGAAGATGTGCGCCCCTTGGGCGTCACAGGAGCTAGTCGCTTGGACGATGGAGAGTTGCAGTTTGTGCCAATTTCGACCTTAGCTCGAACCCCTGTTACGGGGCCCCGATTTGCTGACATGCATCCCCGTAGCGATCCTCCGACAGGGCTGATTTGTGGTCGTTCGGCTTGGCTCGCGCCTGGTAGGGCGCTCGTAAAAGCGCCGGGTAAGGGCCTGTTACAGTCGACGCCTGATGAGACCCGAGAGATGACAACCGAGCTCAGCTTTGGCTGACAAAGATGTCAACTCAGCAGCACTATTTTCGGCCCCCGCAACAATACAGCTTCTGATGCCGAGATAGCCGAGCCTGACGCTACCTCAATTAGCCCTGTCAGCAACTGACTTGCCATCTCGAAACAACTTCCCCTCCGCTCAGATCTTGCTCGCACCACTCTCACAGCGGTAACATCCATGCACCCGGTCAAGTACCGTCGATGACATCCCGGCTTGACTCAGAGTAGCCGGGTACCGGAATACAGTTTACGAAATTACGAAATGCCGACATAACACAAAGTTGCTTTCTTGAGTTGCACTCGACAAACAATGTCTTCAATGGCCTAGTACTATGTACAATAGAGGGCATTGCCTCGCCGCCTCCTGGCAGCCGGCCCAATCTCACGACAATGCCGGGCAGTCGCTATGATAACAGTAGGGAAGCATGTTGATATACAGTTCGGCTTTCCGCTTGCCTGCCTGCACAGCGGTGGTTTGATCCTCCCGGGGTTCACCTCAATGGCTCACGGCCTCTCAGCTTACTGCAGAGCGGCGACGACGGCATTGTAGTTGGCCTTGGCGTTGTAGCTGCTGTCGAAGAAGAGGGGGTTGCCCTGGGGCCTCCAAGAGTCCTACACACGGCTGTCAGACACGGATCTCGACGACAAGATAACAACTGCACAGGGAAAAGGGGCAAACTCACGTTGTCACGGACACCCCAGACGGTGATGCCGACGCACTTGGGCTCGTTGAGGCAGCCCTTGGTCACGGCGACGTAGTCGTTGGAGTTGTTGTTCTGGATGTCGAGCTCGGTCACGGCGACCTCCTTGAGCCCATCAACGGCGGCAAGGGCCTTGATGGCGTTGGCGAGGTTCTGGCCACCGCCAGAGGTGATGTGGCCCTGCGTGCCGATGCCGTCAATGGGGATTCCGGCGGCGATCCACTTCTTGACGTTCTTGACCATGCCGTTGGTGACCTTGGCGTGGTCGGGGCGGTCGAGGTTGTAGTCGTTGATGTACAGCTTGGCGTCGGGGTCGGCGGCGCGGGCGGCGTTGAAGGCGATCTTGACGAAGTCCTCGCCAAGCACCTTGGGGAAGACGCTGTTGCGGAACGAGCCGTCTTCGTTGAACATCTCGTTGATGACGTCCTGTAAATTACCAGATTAGCTAACTTCTTTCTCTCACAGACACATGTCCTCGGTCGGCAAGGGGGGTTACGCACCCAGCCGTAGACCTTGCCCTTGTAACGGGTCATCACGGTCTTGATGTGGTCCTGGATGGTGGTGGTCAAGGTGGTCTTGTCGTTGATCTGGCTGACCCAGCCGGCCAGCTGCGAGTGCCACACAAAGGTGTGGCCGCGGACGGTCTTGTTGTTCTCCTGGGCCCAGTTGACGAGGTAGTCGGCGCCGCCCCACGTGTAGGTGCCCTTCTTGCTCTGCAAGCTCTCCCACTTCATGCTGTTCTCGGGCGTGACCTGGCCGAAGTTGGCCTTGAGGATGGCCGCGTTCTTGCCCGTCGTCAGGAGACGCTGGTCAGTGCAGGAACCGTAGTAGAGCTTGCCCTTGGCCTTGATGAGCGTGTCGATGCTCTGCGAGGCCTGGCGCGGCTCATTGGTGGGGGCCGCCATGGCGCCGAGCGGCGCCAGGAGGGCAATAAGACTGGCCTTCATGGTGATGGTCGAGGTCTGATCTGGTCTTCGTCGACGGGGGAGATGCTCAGGAGAAGGGGCAGGACGGCAGATCTCAGACGGTGGAAGGGGACGCGGCGGTGTTGTATAAATACGGCGCCGTCACCATCGACAGCTCTGAGCTCTCGACCAGGGACGGGGAAGCGCTCCAACCGCAGCACGGCGGGTCCCATCTCCATCGCCCTCAATCTGAATGTCTCGGCATCTGCGGAGAGAGGGAGCAAGGGATCGGTATACCGGAGCAGCAGAGGCGACGGCGCCTTTTGCCACGAGCCATCATGCGGCCTTTCCCCTCTGTTCCTGGTGGTCCCCCGTCGTCGCCTGGGGCGCACAACGATCCTTGAGGACCCAGGAAAACTGGGGCCAAGCCGCCGACGGCAGTGTAAATGCTCCGCGTGGCATGCACTCCATTTGCGGGGCCCCGCAGTCGCCTCCAACATGAAAGGCAGCCTGACAGGCCAGCGCGACCTTCTCCAACTTTTTGCCATTAGCCGCCGCCTGCGGTTCGGGTAAACACCCTGTCTGGGGTCTCGCTTTTTTTGCCATATGGCGCACTATATCAGCCACTGAGCCCCCGAGCCTGCCTGTGACACGGGAGAGTGCCGCAAACAGAACCACCCGTGAACGCCATTGGCGGCATAACTCGCTTGGGGGGCCCATCTACCGGAACGGGCGCCTCGGCGCTTTTCGAAGGGGCATATCGCCCGCAATAACAACCCCGCGGTTTGTCGGCTCCGTTCCATAAAGAGCATGCCAGCGTCTGCTGGGCTTGGCTTCGGCTTCGAATCTGACTTCCCTTTTCCAACTTCATTTGGCATCTTGGCTTGAGTGGAGCGCTTCCCCACGGAGACAACAGACGCACAGTCTGCCTTACGCAAGCTCTCTGTGCCGCGTGGAATATACCATATTGTTTGCTTTTGGTTCGTGGCATTGGGCGCTCGCCGTGCAATGACGTCTGCACGATTCCGAGATCGATTGAGTGTTATGAGGGGAATGCCTGCAGACAGACATGGAGTTTGTCCACTTCGGGGCCTGGCTCCCGGGTCACGGCACCGGCGTCGTATTGTCGCGAGTATACTGCAATCACCTCGCTCAACCGGGCTGCTACGCCGGGATAGTGTGAATAAATGATGCGGATATCGGATGCCCAATCCGTGAGAGTGTGTGTGTGCCTGACTGATGAGTGTGCCTACATGTAGCAAAAGATGGGGTATGGGGATCCGGGATGGGGGAACTAACTACTGGCTTGGTGCCGAGGCTTATCGTCCTCGGCGGCACTTCAAGGATGCGAACTGCGCGCATCAGCCGGGTTACCAGGCTGGTGTTCTCGGGAGGACCGGCTCCCCGGGCCGGAGGGGGGGTTCGGTCTTGGCTGGGGGTAGAGGTACTATGTGCTGACCCACAGACCGCCCAGGAGGATCACGAACCAAGGGGGCGAGAAGTGTTGAGCCTTGAACATACATACATTTGTACATCCATGGATACATACATACGGACAGACAGACAGACAGATAGACAGGATCACCAGCACAGATACAACAATGTAACCGTATACAGGTATGTACACACACTTGCACTCACACAAGTACCACAAATGCAAATATTAACTGAACTAACATTACTTCCTTCATCTCAACCTGGCATATATCGGTGAGTATGTATGTCTGTATGTGTGTGTGTATGTATGTCTGTCTGCATGTCTGTCTGTCGGTATGTCTGTAGGTATACCTATAAGCATGTGTAGGTGCGTAGACGTACCTATTCGCGGTTCAAGTGCTTGAAAGCCCTGTTCCACATTTACACAATCTACACAGATATCTACATCCAGACAGAGTCACCGACACAAATACACCTATACATGTACACACACCTACACATACACACATGCATTACGAATATACACATATTCATCTCTTCGCGCACAATTTGAACTGGCATTACTACTTCCATCTCAACCCGGGAAATCTCCCTCAGCCACACTATTTCAGACCAAATCTAGACAAACAATCAACACCTAAGCCTCCGGGGCGCGGTCACTCCGTCTCGTCACTCTCATCGTCATCTCTCTCCTTCTTGCCCTCCTTCCCCCCCTTCACCTTCTTCGCCGTCTTCCCCTTCCCCTTCCCCTTTCCACCCTTCTTTTCCTTCTTCTCACCGCTGGTACTCTTCTTTTTCTTCCCCTTCTTCTTCGCCTTCGACTTCCCCCCCTTATCCGTATCAGAGCCCTCCGACTCCAAACTCGCCCCCTCTTCCGACTCAGACTCCTCCGTCTCCTCCTCGCTCGAGTCCACCACGCCCTTCCTGCCTCCCTTGTACACCAAGCTGGTATCCGGCGTGTACTCCATCGCGCGCGCAAAGTCGCGTTTTGCCACACGGTCTTCGTCAAAGCCGTGAGTAGCCTTGAGATACTTGTTGAACTGATCCGACGCGTGCGCTACAATCTTAAAATGCTTTCGGGATAGCACGGGTATCTTCCTACGCTCTTCGCGGTTGGCTTGGAACTCGGCCAGTGCGAGGGCTGTCTGGAAGGTGTTGCGGATCTATCGGCCGTTCCAGCCGAGAGCATCCCAGTTGTCTTTGACTCAGGGGATGACGCGCCTGCGGGCGGATTCGTAGTCGAAGGGGGGCGAGGCTGTTGTGTATGCGGTCGGTGTTGATCTCGGAGATGCGGTCGAAGTTGCGCCGGAAGATGGAGATGGTTTGTTTTTTGTCGAGTTTGGGGTAGTAGAGCGTTAGATGTAGTCGAGAGCGGAAGGCGTCGTCGATGGCGCCGACGCGGTTGGTGAGGAAGAGAATGCCGGAGTAGTACTCGAGGATGCGGAGGAAGACTGGATGGCGGTGTTAGCAGGTCCTGGGTTGGGAATAAGGGGGTTGGTGTATTACCTGATACTAGCCCGTTTCTCTGGACGTCTCGTTGCTGTTGTGTGTTAGTAGGCACGCCAGGCAGCGGGGAAAGGGGAACGGACGTCACGCTTGGCAAGGAAGACGTCAGCTTCGTCGAGCAGAAGGACGCAACTCCACTTGTGTGTCAGTCTGAAGTGGTGTTCCATGTTTCGCTCCACGTCCTCTGGCAAGTACCCGATATCGCCTGTTATTGATCAGAGTGCTAATTCAAGCTTGAACGTAGGGTTGGAGAAGAGACTTGCCGCAAGTGATAGGGTACAGTGGCTTCTTTGTGTGCAAAGCAACACACTCTGCGGCAGAGGTCTTTCCAACTCCCGGTACTCCGTGGAGCAGGATGATGCAGCCCTTTCCTGTGTCGGTTGCGGGTGAGCGACTGGCTTAGACGTAAGCTGTGGGTTATAGAAATGCTGGCAACTCACCCTTGCCGCTCACAAAATCCATCCCGACAATGTCCTTGTTAGACCTGAGCCCTTTGGTGTGGGTTTCAACCATGGCCTGAACCATTTCCTGGTGGCCTGGAGGCAGAACCAAGTTGTTCCATCCATCGTTATGTGGGACTGGCTTGAGCAGATCGAGGTCGAGGAGGACTATGGATAAAGTAACGTACGGATATTAGTTAGCGCTCAAATCCCAAGCCCTTTCAGTCCCAACCCAAAGTCCTTGATTACGCTTACCCCATTTGCGTCTTCTTAAGACAAAGCTGGGGACCGCGCCAGGTAGAAGCTGAACGAGGTTCTCCCGCTCCAATATTCGGTGGAACTGCGCAATCTTATTGTCCTCCCCTGGCCGAATCCCCTCCCACTGTTCCAGGACTGAATTGATGCGAGTCCAAGCTACCTCTCGCAGGGCCTTATGAACCTCATAGTAATAGTTGCTAGTGTGCTCATAATCATAACACCGCCTGTGATGACACTTGAGAGCGTGGTAGATGTCCTTCAACTCGTCGGGCCTTTTCCATATCCAAGAGCTCCAGTTTACGGATGACCCTGACCGTGAAAAAGCTCTGGAATGTGAATGTCTTCATCCTCCCGGAGCTTTGAGAACGACGAGAATGCCATCGTCATATCGACTACAACTGGACTGTTGATATCTTCACGTACTGAACCGGCTGTAAGTCCTTCGTATTGCATGTGGGAAACCTTGGTAGCAGCTAGGAAGCCTCTACCGCGACTGAGTAGCGACGTGCCTAGTCCTTAGCTAAATCGTATTGGATATGTCAGAAGACTCTTAATGTCGACTTTGCCCTCAAAAGGTTTGAAAACAAAGTCTTGACGAGTGGTACCGTATTGGATACCGTTGAATTCAAGGCATACACAGGAGACATGGAGCTCTGAATACTCCCCTCTGAGCCACGAGATATTTATTTTGGGGCCCGCGGGCAGACCGCTTGGACTCTCGGATGAATGTGACGACATATCCAGATATGGACACAGCGCCCTCTGGTTTGGCATCCCACCGGAAGTTCCGAGGACGCGGTAGGCCTGGGATGTGCACCTGAACACGGGACGTGGGCCCCATGGAAGTACTTCCACGTCCCCATGAAGACCCTTGCGTGCCGGGCGGTAGATGACATCATCGAGTTCGAAGAGCATCCATAGATTCTGGAAGGAAATGTCATGCTCTTCCGTTCCATCTCGAAGGCGGCCGTAAAGTTGCACCTGATTGGCGAGGTACCTGTCGATGAACTCCAAGGGGATTCGGAAATACGGAATAGCCTCGGGAACCTTGTCAAGATTGCAAAGGATTAATTCCTCCATACATACGCTCGAGTTTGGTGAGATGGGCTCTTAGGCGATCGAGGTGCCTCAAGATGGGCCGAAAGGGTTTGCCAAACTTTAGGAGCCCGAACATGATCGAAAGTCCACCATCATATGGGAAATCATAATAGCTGGCAAAAAAGGCGCCTATATGGTCTGAGGCGACACCAAAGGTGATGACATCAATGTTTTCGGGGCCCGGTGGCTCGGCAGAAGCTGTGAGTGAGTAGCTGGTGGGACCACTCTCACTAGGGGCACTGGCTGCGGTACCGATTGGCCTGTACAGCACCCGGATTACTTGCTGGGTATCCGTAGCTCACATGAAATGACCTGGGTCCGTCGCTGTCGCTTCTTTGGTGTGGATTTCCCCAGAATCTGCTGGAGGGTGCTTGTGAACTGAGATAAAGTCACCACCTACCTTCATGTAAACTCTCGCATCAAAAAACTTGGCTTTAGGCTCAACATTTTCAATCCGCTCCTCTGGGTAGACTGTCGTCGATTATCGGGGTCACCCCCCATGCTGGCAGTGTCGTAATTCCGGCTCTCGAGGTCGGTGATTCGATTTTCCAGAACTCTCATGTAATCAACCATGCCTTTGACAAGATTGGAGGCCTGTGATGCATTGTCATCCACTCCCTTTCGACGCGGAAAGAAATTTAACGGTGGATTAAACATCGGATGAGGCTTGGTTTGAAGTCGGATCTTGTATGCCTCGTAGAGACCTTTGGAGGTCAGAGACCTGGCAGCCCGTTTGATCAAGGACGGGGTGTTGGATGCTTCGGAGTCATCCCCGTCGCTAGATAACGCGGGGCTTTCGTAATATGTGACATTGTGGCCGTTTTCGTCTTGGCCTTCATCGCCTTCAGCATGGGCATGTTCAGAGGCAGCAGGATATTCCTCGCCGCTGATATCGCTGTTCTTGGCGAATGCAGTCTCATTGGGCAAAGCGGCGGTCAGTGCTTCGCCCTCAACTGTTGTTGTGGGTAGGTTGGAGTACGATGGAAGTGTGCCACGAGAGTGAGAGTGAGAACGCGATACTTCCTCGTCGCCACCCTCGCACGTGTCCGGAGAAGGGGGTCCCAGCGGAGACATGGCGCCTCCTTCGTTTCAATGCCGCTCGGCCTCTCTGGGAATTTGTCGTAACCGTGCAGAATAAGGGGGAAGGAGAGAGAGGAGAACGAATCTGTGGCAGTGTGCGCAGTTGATCAAGTGTTATCTCCATGCCGTGAGGCGAAGGCGCGGGGCAAGACGTCCATGTGTGCGTCGGTTTGAAGTACAAGGGAACACAATGTCCCCCGCAACGACATATAAGGAGCAGTTGTGCAACAAGTCCAGCCACGCTTCTGCACGGAGCCAAGGATTCGGAACGCAGCGGAGATTGCCCGTAGCCGGGACCGAACTGCACAAGTCCCAGATGTAATGGGGAAACATAAAACAGGGGCCCGATACGACGAATATCTGCCGCGATGCCTTGCACGGCAGGCATGCTCGTGTTGGTGTATCCTGCTGTGCTGGTGGCTCCATGCCTCAAATTTGGGCCCTGATGTCATCTCCCCTCAATGTCACTGTTGTCTTTTTCCCGGCACCAACTCTTGTTCCTTTGACACCCCCCCACACGAGCCTTCCCAGGCAGACTACTTACAATGATGTAAATTGACCTCTACCGCAGACTGGCCACAATTCTCAAAGAGAGAAATGCCGATAAGGAACTTGACATAGACATCAAGAGCCCCCTTGATTGTAACTGGAACCTGAACTACATCCTCAACCTCACAAACAGGCTCCAAGAGGGGCGCGAGAATAAGTCCGGGGGCCCACTTTTTGACCACCCCTGTTTTCGACTACCGTGTCCAATCTCACCGCTATTTCGACCCCCTCCGACGAACCTTAATTTCTCTCCCATTTCGAATGCAACCTTTTCCATTCTTTCCACGTAGTAAAAGCAGCCATTAGAGATGCAGTGGACTGAATTTGACATGCGCACGGCCTGCGCAGCCGTCAAAGCAGGTCTACTAATTCGAAAGGCTGCACGACAGTATGCCATTCTGTACACTACCCTCCGAGGCCGATTGGCTGGCCACCTTCCACACGCAGTGGCACACCAAGACTACCAGAGGCTTTCTATGCCTTAGGAGGACCTTTTGGCTGAGTGGATTCTTTTTCAGAACGACCTTAGCAACCCCCCTTTATACGTAACGATTTAAGAGCTAGCCACTAGAATTTCTGTTAAGCGAGGAGACTCCTACTGCATTGGAAAACGTTAGGTTTAACATTTCATTAACAGGCACCCAGTTATTAAGACCTAAAGGCCACGGAGGATAGATGCTGCGTGTGTGAAAGCAGTTACAGGGGAGGTTATTCACAAATGGTTTAACTACCTTTAAATTCCAGCTATCCAGAGGATTCCACCCGAATATAAGTGGAATATAGATAAAGCCAGCCTAATAAAAGGCCTGGGGAGTAATAACTACGTTATTAGAAGTGCTGAAAGGTGTTTAGTTACATTGAAAAAGCCAAATTCGCACACCTAGATCAGTTTTATTAAGTGTATCTTTACCTTAAGGGCATTACTCGATCCAGTCGTTATTTATAAGAGGGTTTTCGTGTAATAACAGTGGTTTCTAAAAGCTAAAGGTCTTTATAAAGGCTAGTATTTTTTAATTACGTAAAAGGGGTAAATTATTAATGAAATCAGCCTTAAATAGTTAGTTAAAAAATTTATCCCCTTAATAACCCCTTTAGATCTTAACTAACATTACCTTTTTATTCTTAACGGTTATTACAGCTATATAACGTATAAGTTTATATAGTAATACTTTAGTAATAAAATCTAACTCCTTTATTTACTAACGTATTACTCTTACGTACTATAACTATTAGATTTAGGTGTGTTTAGCTTATTAAAAAATGCGTATTAGAACTTAATTAACGTTTAATAATGTGAAGGACTGGAGGAATTATCTGTGGCTGGTAAAAGAATCTTTCTAAAGTGCTATTCTTAAGCATAAAGGGTTAGGCTTTTAAATCAGAATATTCAGAGTGGTTAGAAGGCTAGATGTGACGACCCTGTAAGCCGTCACTTAGGCCGGGGCGGCCCGACAAATCCCCTGTAGAAGGAACAGTGTGGAAAGACGGTGCACACCATCTAGGCGCACTGGGCCAGGGGTGTAAAGACCCGAAGCCCCTGTGACTAATGAGGTGCTGCTTGTAGCATACTGAGTGCTTATATTGCGAGCAGAAGAAACCTTATAAGCAGAACGCTCGTGTGGTGTAAAGTGCTTACATAATAAGCACTTACAACACTATAAGTAAGGTATAAAGTACCTCCCAGCTAGTTAGTATAGATAATTATAGTTATACCTATAACTACTGTAAGGGACTCTGGTTCCTTACATTAGTATTTAATTATTTATTTATATCCTACTGTTTAAACTTACCTTTATGTATTATAGTAATAACGACTTACAGTGATATTAAACCTCCCCTATTTAAAAGTGTTAGTTTAATAAGCTATCTTTGGAACGCCCCTTACCTATTAGCGTCCTGTTATACGTTTTATCTTAACCTATACCAGTCCTTTTAAAGCCTATATTAGGTGTAGGTTATAATACGATATTAACATCTCAGTTTTAAACACTGTTTATTAAATTCCTAGACACCACCTCTCTCCCACTAATATATTAACCTTTAAAAAAGGAAAGGAGATTAAGGAAGTGTAAGCTTAACCTTAGCTCCTTATTATTAATAAGTTAGCTGCATGCTTTAAAGACTTAAACTTTAACTAGCAGGGACTGGTTAAAAAGCTTAATAAGGCCTTCCCTAAAGATATTAAAAGTTATATTGGTTTTATTAAAAAACTCTAGGCCTAACTTAACGCTGTTAAGCTAGAGAATAATAACCTTAAGGGCTTGTAAAAGAAGCGGGTAAAGCTCCCTTTACCCTTACGGTTTAAGGGAGACTTTACACAGCTGGAGTCCTAAATAACCTAACTTTAAAGTTATATCACCTATTATAATAAGTAATTCTTTAAAGAAGAAGGAAAGGTTAGGTTCGCTAGAGCTTTACTAGATAGAGTAATTACTTACTAATATAAACCCTATATAAAGATAATTAATAACCTTTTTATAAACAAAGCGTGTAAAAAGGCCCCTAAGACTTAGGCTCTTTTTAACAACTTTAACGTTTTTATTAACTAACTCCAGATTAAGTTTAAAGAACTAGACACCCTTAGGTGGGTTAAATAGTAGCTTATAACCCTAAGGTAGATGTCTTTAATCCTTAATTTCTCCACACGCTTTAAACTAGAAGTAGTAAAAACCAAGCTTGGCTAAAAGGCCCTGGTAATGTTATTCTAGAGTAGTTTAAAGGAACACGTTATTAAAGACCTTTATTAAAAAGACTAACCAGACTGCCTGTAAGAACTGGTCAAGATGGCCATTAAGGCTAATAACTGGTATTATAATTACCATTATCAAAAGAACTTCTAGAAAGAACGGACCCCTTACTAGTTAAATAAGCCTAAAAAGGGAAACCAGTTAACCGTAACAGGTTACCACCCCGGATTAATAGATATTAATATAGTAAACTGTCAGAATTAACCTAACTGCGACAAACCTTAACGGCAGTAACAGCAGAGGTAGCTTAAAGACTTATCCTAAGTCTAATGTTTTAACTGTGATAAAAAAGGATATATAGCACGGTAGTGCCTATTATTAAAGTAAGTCGGTTAAAAACCTGTCCTAGAAGGAGGAAAGCATATTAGGTTTAACTTAAGGGATATTTATATTAAGATAGTAAGTAATAAAGAAGATTACACCTAGATAGATAAGTGTAACTTAAAAGATAAGGACAAAAAAGAAGAAGAACCTTAAGATATAATGTACTTAGTCCTTAAAGGTGTTTTAAAAAAGTCAGCCATAAAGGTGCAGGTCGCTACAGACCGACTTTAAAGTGGAAACTTAAAACCACTAAAAGTATAGGTTATAAAAGACTAACTTTAAGAAGAAATGTTTTAATTAGTTATAACAGGCCTTAAAAACCTCACCTTACAGGCTTAGGAATTAAAGAAGTTTAAGAAAAACCTTAACTTAAACCTTATTAAGATGGTAAAGGGAGTTGAAGAATTAGCCCTTTAGGCCACTTAAACGGTAAAGTAAGCCTTAAAAGGTAAAAGAGAATAAGTTAAGAGAATTAAATTAAAGAAGTAGAAGTTCTTTTTAATAATACCCCTTAAAACTCTTAAACACTTTAAGTATGTTAAATAGATCAGCACCCTTACCTCCCTGGAAGAAGGATAACTTAAATAGCTACCTTATATTAAAGCTAGTGTGCCTTAAACTGGTACCTTAAAGGTCCTTTAAGAAGGTATAAAGTAAGTATATTAATAGAGAGTCTAGGAGCTGAAGGAAAGACATTAAAAGTTAGTAAATAAAGTAAAGGACTTATAAGTTAAAGGCCTTACTATAACGTTTAAGGATAAAGTAGTGGAAATTAGATTAAAACTTTATAATAAAGTTCACTTTACTAATTAACTTAAGCACTAACTTATTAAGGAAGGCCATTTTATGGAAAAATAAGCTGGGTTATTATTACCTAAGTTTTAAGAAGAGGTTTAAAAGAAATAACACATATAAAGGTAAATGGAAGAAGAAAAAGAATAAGGTATTACATCCCCCGTTTTATATTCCACAACCGTAGCACTAGCAGTTAACGTCGACCACCCTAATTATAGGGATATATTATAGATTAACTGTATATATAATAATTACACTCTTAACTAACATTATAAACTTAAGGCCTTTTATAACCACTTCCTTAACGTATAAAGACGGGATTATGCCGTAATAAGGGTAGAGCTAGAACTGGCCCACTATTAAGTTTCCTACTCTTTAATAAGGGAGTCTAGTAATAAATAAAAGGTTACCGTAATTAACCAGGCTCCTATTACATATTAGTAAAGAGGAGTACTTAATAACTACCCTGTTATAACATACTTATTACACTTTAATGGAAAAGCCTAAGAGTGGTAGAAGTGAGAAGATTACTAGTGGATCTAAGAGTAAAAAGACATTATTACAATCCAGTCTTACAGAGCGTACTATTAACTTATTAAAGACTTTAGGAATATTATACTATTTAAAGTCAACTGGACACTAAAGTGTGAAAACCTAAGAAAGGTTAATCACTAAGTCTATTAAAGTTGCCTGTTTTTCTAAAAGGAACTGGGAAAAGGCTATAAGCCCTTTAAAAGGGCTGGAAACCAGTAATTTACTAATTAGTAAAAACCCTAAGATAAAGAAGAGGCACTTAAAGGTTAGGCTAGATAAGACCTTAAGGATAAATAGTTATTATAACTTAGATATTAAAAGAGTATAAGTATTATTTTATTAACGTTAATATAACAGACGGAAAAGGGAGGCTATTTAAAGTAAGAGTAATAATTAATAGCGGGAGTGCTTCTAACCTAATACACCCCTTACTAATTAACTAAAGGAAACTCCCTAATTAAGAGTATAAAGAGGTTATTCCCATTTAAAATAAAGAAGGAAGCCTATACCAGTATAATAACAGTAAAGTCACCTATTACTCACCACTCCTAATTAAAGTAGACAGGGATAAATAATAAGTAGATTTTAACGTTATACCAGTTACAGGTTACAATATAATCTTAAGTCTACCTTAACTAGAAAAGTATAACCCTGTAATTAACTAAAGGAGTAGCTACCTCACCTTTAGTAAGTCCCTTAACTGTAATTACTATTTAAAGAAGGCTAAGAAGGCACTAAACCGTTTTAAAGATACATAAAGTACTTAAAAACACATTAAACCCTTAGAACTAAGCACGGTTTAAGTTAGGTTTACTAAGACGGTTAAAGGATTAAAAGGTCTACTACACTACCTAAATAATAATTTAAAAGGTGGAAAGAAGTTAAAAGCTAATTTACAGATAAGTAAAAAAGTCAACTTATTTAAAATACCTGTAGAATATAGGAAGTTTACCCTATTTTAAAAAAAGATACCGCAATTACCAAACTACAGACCGTGGGATTACGAAATTAAGCTAAAACTAGGAGTAAAGCTTTACAGCTTCCAGCCCTACTACCTAAACCCTTAACAAGCTAAGGCTTTAAAGGAGTACGTTAATAAGAATTTAAAGAACAGGTTTATTATAAAGTCTCAATCCCCAGTAAGGTACCTAATACTGTTTATTTTAAAAAAGGGAGATAGTAAACTATATATAGTTATTAACTACTAAATATTAAACGAGGATACAATTAAGAATCGTTACCTATTACCACTTATTACGGAAATGTAAGAATGGATTACTAAAGTAAATTAGTTCTCTAACCTTAATTTCCCTATAAGATTTAACTACGTTAAAATAAAGGAAGAGGACGAGTATAAAACGGCTTTTCAGACTTATAACGGGCACTACCAGTATTATATTATACCGATGGGATTAATAAACACCCCCACAACTTTCTAAAGCCTTATCGATAATATTCTCCGCCCCTTCCTTAATAAGTTTATCTTTATATATTTAAATAACGTTTTAATTTATTTTAAAACTTTAAAAAAACATTAAAAATATATGTAACAGGTTTTAATAGCTCTTAAAAAGGTAAAGCTGATAATAAACCTAGAGAAAAGCCACTTTTACGTTTAGGAACTGAATTATTTAAGGTTTAAAGTAACCCTTAGAAGACTTAAAATGTAACTAGAGAAGATAAAGGCAGTTAGGGATTAGCTTACTTTAAAGAATTAAAAGGAGTTATAAGCCTTTATTAGCTTTATAAACTTTTATTACTATTTTATCAGGTACTTTATAAAGATTGTAAGATTACTTTATAAACTTATAAGTAAGGGAAAGCCGTTTAAGTGGACTAATAGATAATAAAAGGCGTTTAAAGACCTTAAACACACTTTTATTACAGCGCCAGTCCTGGCCCTCCCTGATTTCTTAAAGCCTTTCCAAGTTGAAACGGACTTTTTAAAATTCGTAATTAGTGGAGAACTTAGCTAAGTCTAGGATAATGGGAAACGCCACCCAGTTACCTTCCTGTTAAAAGGAATCCACAGCTTAGCTTTATAATATCTAATCTATAATAAGGAACTGATAATAATTATTTAATACTTTATAAAGTAGGTACTGTATTTAAATGGTATGGAAGAACTGGTCTAGGTCTTTTTAGATTATAATAACCTCTAGTACTTCTTAACGAAGGAATTTAACCTATAGTAAATACGATAGGTAAAGCTGATGGCCCCATTCCACTTCCAGATCCACTATATTAAAAGAAAAGATAATAAGCAAGCTAATACTTTTAATTAAAGATAAGATTATAAAGATGCTAATCCAGTCCTAATCCCTATTACTATATTTAATAAAACTAAAAACAGTATATTAGAATATATATTATAAATATCAGATAACTAGATATTAAAATAAATTATTAATATCTATATAAACTTATAAACAGAGTATAATATCTATTAATAATAATAGGACTTTTAAATAAGAAGGTTAGTAGAAGGAACCTGTAAGTATAAGTGCCCTTTAGGAGACTTCTTAGGATATATGTAAAATTATGGTAAGGAGTGTTTAAAACATTTAAATTATAATAAAATTAGTTATTAACTGGAATAGCTGTTAAAAGGTGTAAACAGTGTGCCTAAATTAAAAGTAAGGCTTTAGTATTAAGAGAAACCGTATATTTATAACTTAGTTAAAAAAAAGGAGTATGTTTAATAGGTTTATAAGTCTTAACTTAAAGGACATATAGGCCGAGCTAAGACTTTAATATAAGCTTAATAAGCGTACGCCTTCTTAGGAATGAAGAAGCTGGTTAAGAAAGTGGTTAATAACTGTAATATTTGTTATAAGAAGTAAAATAGATATTATAAGCCTTATGGACTTTTTAAACCACTCCCTATACTATAGGTGTTATGGAATTTAATCTTACTTAACTTCGTTATTAGGATTCTAAAGTTTAGGGACCCTATTACAGGAGTTACTTATAACCAGATCCTTATAGTAGTTAATAGATTAATAAAATGGGCTTACTTCTTACTAACTTTAAAGGATATAACAGTAAAGTAACTTACCTATATCTTTAAAAAAGAGGTAATTTTATAATACCTTTAGCCAGATAACATTATTACAGATTAAGATAAGCTAATCGTGTCGAAGTTCTAATAAAGGTTAATATAGAGAATAGGTGTGAAAAGTAAGCTCTTAATAGCTTTCCACTTATAAATAGATGGCTAAATGGAGCGAGTTAACTAGATATTTATAACGTATCTTTAAACCTATATTAACTTTAAATAAGATAATTAATTTAAACTGTTACTAACAGTACAGATAACTTATAATATAACGTTAATTAAGTTAATAGATATATTACTGTTCTTCACTAACTACAGTAAGGAGTTTAAGCTTTATTAAGGCCTGTTTACTAACGCCCCTTAAGTTACAATTTACGTAAACTGGATGTAAGAACTATATAACTACTTATAAGCCAAACTTAAGTTTACATATAAATAAATAAAGAAGTTTACTAATAAATACTAAACTAAGTAATTAATATTTAAGAAAAGACTTTATTATAATAGTGAATAAGTTAAAGGACTGACTTTTTAAGAGGGGGACTACGTTTACCTTTTTTTATAAAACCTGTATTTAAAATAACTTAATAAGAAGCTTAACTTTAAAAGGTACAGACTGTTCCGAATTAAGAAAAAGGTCACTACCTTTAATTACAAACTAAACTTACCTATTAGTATAAAGGTGCGGATTAAGGTTTTTCACGTCTTACTTCTAAAACCCGCCTTAAAGGGAGTTCTTTTAAAAAAAAAGATTAAGGTTAATGCTGACAAGGACAAGTACGACGTTAAGGAAATTATAGATTTACAGAAGGGAAAAAACACGTTTAAGTATCTTATTAAATGGTTAGATTATAGCCTTAAAAGTAACTTATGGGAGCTAGTTAAAAATCTTAAGTGCCTAGACCTAATTACGGAGTTCCACTAAAAGAATCTAGATTAATTAAAACTAACAATAAGAATTAAAAATAAGATAAGATCTGACATTTAAATTACTATATTAAAAAGTAAGATTACTGTGGGATTTAAAGCTTAAAAAGCGGTAGGAAACTCTTTAATAGGTATAGAAGGATATTTATCAGAACCTTAACTAAGGTTGTAAGGACTTTAAACCTAGTAAGGAGGTAAGACCTCTAAAGCTCCTAATAAGCCTTATATAAAAATAAGTGCTGTTAAAGAAAAAGGTTAGTAAAAAAAAAAAATAAAAACTTATACCTATAAGCCCCTAGTGAAGGAAGTTATAAACTTAGTTATAAAGCAACCGTTTACTGTAAAGACTCTGCTAGAAAGTTCCTCTAGTTAAAAGACTTTACATCTTTAAAAGGAGCGTTTAACCTAACCTCTTTACTCTCTTAAAACTTTAATAACTCCATTTTATAATTAAACACTTTTACAGCCTGGTCCTTAAGGCGAGACCACTGTTTATAAAGGCGCGCTAGGTACGCTAACACCTCTTAAAGCTTAGTAATAGCCTTATAGAGCTGTTAAGTAGTAGATTTAACTTATAAGTTAAGGTTCTGCTTTTTAATAAAAAGAGCCTTTAACTTTACTTTACTAATATTAAAAACGTTACACTGGGAAGGCTAATGCCTCTTTAAATAGTAGTTATAACTGTCGGACCGGTTTAAAACCTGATAAACGAGTAAAGGGTTAGTAGACTTATAAAAAGAATAAGGGGATATTTTATTATTAAACGCGTGTATATAGGCTGTAAGGTTTAAACGGTAGTTAGTACTTTTACCCTGTTCCCGTTTTAAGACCTGGGAACCGGACACTTATTATATGGTGAAATGGTGAAAGGAGAAGCTTACCTTTTAGGTTTTTTATAGGAAAAGAACGTTAAAGAGGGGGAATTGTGTGATAACCCTGCAGGCCGTCACTTAGGCCGGGGCAGCCTGATAAATCTCCTGTAGAAGGAACAGTGTGGAAAGACAGTGCATACTGTTTAAGCGTATTGGGCCAGGGGTGTAAAAACCCGAAGCTCCTGTGATTAATAAGGTGCTGCTCGCAGCATGCTAAGTGCTTATATTGTGAGTAGAAGAAACCTTACGAGTAAAACGCTTATGTGGTGTAAAGTGCTTATATAATAAGCACTTACGATACTATAAGTAAGGTACGAAGTACCTTTTAGCTAGTTAGTATAGATAACTATGGTTATGCTTATAACTACTGTGAGGGACTCTGGTTCCTCACGCTAGTATTTAATTGTTTATTTATGTCCTACTGTTTAGACTTACCTCTGTGTATTATAGTGATAACGACTTACAGTAACATTGAACCCCCCCTGTCTAGGAGTGCTAGCTTAACAAGCTGTCTTCGGAACGCCCCCTACCTGTTAGCGTCCTGCTATACGTTCTGTCTTAACCCACGCCAGTCCTCTTAAGGCTTGTGTTGGGTGCAGGTCGTAATACTAGAGGGTTATAGTTAGTTAATATAAGTAAGCTATTAATAAGCCGGCATTTAGTGGAAAACAATAAGGCCTCTAAGCTATAAAATAACTCTAACGCCACCACAAAGCCCCTAACTCCCCATGGGGCCAAATTAGAAGACTATGGCTACACGTGCCCCCGGATTTTAACCCCTAAGAAGGCTAAGGAGCTGAAGGCCCTTTTAAGGCCCTTAGGCCAACCCACTCTAACGGAGAGGTTTTTGTTTCGGAAGATTGAAAAGGCCTTTAATGAAAAGGACTTCCAATTAGCTATGCAGAGACGAAAAATCGAACAGCTGGAAGCCACTGTTG
>Ga0247770_1000784_pt1 | contig 29375 bp, 20 predicted proteins | sample UWRJL136409B6_FD_179943 | JGI IMG/M metagenome (GOLD analysis project Ga0247770, IMG submission 179943) | Plant litter microbial communities from Arlington Agricultural Research Station in Wisconsin, United States - UWRJ-L136-409B-6 | ecosystem: Environmental > Terrestrial > Plant litter >... | reverse complement strand
CCCCTTTTTCCCTGTTTCCACGCCCCAAGCACCTCCACCATCTCCCCAATCCCCCACCGGAGCTGACCACCCCTCCTACTCAGTGCTCGAATTCGTCCTCAAATTCCGCCTCGCCAACTCCCTCATCACCGACGCCCACCACGCCGCAGGCTTCGCATGCCTCTCCGTCTGCTTCCAGCAACTCTCGGCCATGCTCGTCCCCCAGCCCCTAACCCTCTTGTACGTCCTCAACGCAGCCCTCGAGGCCTCCACGGATTTCGTCCTCCCTGACATCCTCGCCCTGCTCTTCCGGTATCTTCGCTCCCTGGCGGAGATCCGGCTCGGGCCATGCCACCCCGCGACGGAGATTGCGATGCGATTTGGTGCACTGGAGAGGGAACAGCATACAGTTGTTCTTGCGCTGCTGAGGAATTTGCAAGTCGACTCTGAGCGTCCGTGGCAGAATAAGGAGGTGGCGTTCTCGGTGTATGACAAGACGGTGGAGGTGTGGTCTGCCGGCGAGGGGGAGGAGAGTTACCTCGGGGGGTTGCAGGGACTGCTGTCGGAGTGGGAGGTTGTGCAGCCGGCGTCTATCATGACGTTGTGGCTGAGGATGAGGATGGGGATTGCGTTGTTGGAGAGGGGAGAGGATGGGTTGGTCGGGGAGATGCTAGCGAGGGAGTATCCGGATGTGTTGATTGAGCTAAGGGCGCCGAGGAGAGTGAGCTTGAGTTTGCAGTGCTACAAGATTCGCGCGCGGATGTGGATTGAGGAGGGATTGTTGGAGAATGCTCAGGGGATGTTTGAAATGGGTAGGGTACTTGCGGATGCTACCTGGGGTGGAGGGAACGAAATTTCGTTTGGGTTTATTGAGGATGCTGCAAAGCTGGCTCTTTTGAGAGGGATGCAAGGAGAGATATAGATCGACAGTGTCCGAGAACGATGAAAGCTTTGACAGGAGACCAGTCGTTTCTACTGATCTGTTTGACCCCTATCCCAGGCTAACAATACGAGCAGTACCCAAGTTACCACCAAATATTGACAGATCCACGCAGAGGATACCAAAGCTCATTATTTCCAACGTTCAGCGGAAAGCTCACGCTCCTAGGTCGCAGAGCCTCGGCCGCGGTTCAGATATCGCAACGGGATGCCCACCTTCATCCCGTCTCTCCATTTTCGGTGCTGGTTTGGCGTCGAATGGTTGGTGTCTCCAGAAATTCCTCCACTCGGAGACGTTCTCCCCAATGTGTTGAGAGATGGAGTCGCGGGCAAGACTTTCCACTTCAACTGATGGGCCCGCCTGAGCTCGTCCCACTGCTGTTGCCGGTCGGCTTCGGCTTGGCGAGCTGCGTCCTGCTCGTGTTCTGGGAGGGCGGAAATTTCGTCGCGGATCTCGTCTCTTCGGGTCCGTTCCTTGCGCATTGCGCCGGGACCGAAGGCATGAGGTGAGGTCACTGTCTCGTATCAGCAGGGATATGACCCTCCCTGGGCGAAACGTCACTTACTGTCATCTAGCTGCTCGTTATCCAACTCTCCCAGGGCACTATGGACAAGACGGATACAAAAAAAGCGTACGACATCTTCCTCGGAATCAATGTCGAGGGAGTCGTCTGCGTTCTTTGTAAAGACGTCCATATCAAACAAGTAGTCGCTGCTTACCACCAAATCCACGCATAGGTCAAATCCACGCATAGGTCGTCCAATACGTGAAAGTCGCACAGAACCGTCGAGTGTCCCACAGTCCAACGTACATCCCGAACAGCACCACTAGTCCGCTCCGAGCTTCCATCAGCATACTCGAGTTTGAGCACGTTTTCAGGACTGCAATCAATCACAAGCCCAATCGAAAGATGGGGCTGAGCTAAGCATGATCGCCGCTTTCACGGCCGCATTTGCTGCAAGTGTTGGGCTCATCCACAATGCAAGGAGAGCCGAGATATTCGGGGCCACTGCGGCGTAAGTATCCGTCTCCTCTGGCATTTCTCTTTGCCCCTACTAGTCCAACCATGCTAACACTACCATCAGATATGCTGCTGTACTGGTAGTGTTTGTAAGCGGCAACATCGGCAGCTCATAGCGGCGGTTCCCAGCGAGTTCAAGCCCGCATTCAAGTCCCGCGTGGGCAGTATTTCCCTTTGCCGTTCTCGGCTTCGAACAGCAAGATGTCATTGAGGCTGATAGGGATCGCGGGGCGGCCAGTGAGACCGCCACGGAGCATCCGGTCGGCCACAGTGTTAGACCGTCAGTAAGGACGCTACCTGCCCCACCCGAGAAGAAGATCTGACCTTCAGGGAGGATTGGTGGCACGGTTTGGGCCGCGTGGCTGGCTGCCAGCGCCGGGAGACCAAGTCGCATTGACCAAGTCATTGTGATTTCGAAGTGAAAAGGATGCGGAGTGAGCAAAAGATGAACTATCAATTGTCTCACGGCCGGGCGAGTCCCAACTGGCGTGGGGAAAGTCTAGACGGAGCTGGCCCCTACCTTATTTCGATGCGTCGGAATTTTGAGTAGCTGGAATCTTGGGGGGCAGATATAGCACGAAGAGCGCGGGTGGGAAGTTATTCTGGCACTCCGACTCCAATCACGTCCCAGCTTTTTTTCATGCGCACCTGCATTGTTGCGGCTTTTCTCCATCTATCACCTTGTTTGCTGCACTGACGAAATGAGAGGCGGAGAATGCCTAGCGACTCGGTTGCACTGCATTTGGCTAGTTTGTTCAACCTCGGGCGAAGGAAGCGTTGTCATTGGTGGTCCCGAAGGCTGAGCTGTAGGCCTCAATGCTCGATATGCTGTGGGCCTCACCTCTTTGGTAACTTGGCACCATAGACGTGGGCTGTCACAGTGTCAGGACGATGATGAGCATAAATGTCAAGCCAGTGAATGGGGTCCCGAAAAAGCATGAGAAAAGTATCAGTTTACGAAACAGCCTGGTTTCCTGCGACGAATCTGGGCACACGAAATTTCCTTTTTCGTCTGTCATCCTGAGCTAGGGTGAGCTGTGGCTGATTTGTCCTGAGCTTCCCCTGATTCTTCCCTGAGCTAGGGTGATCCCATCCGCCTCTGCAGCACAGCCTCAGAGGCCCCTTTTCAGTCACCCCGGCTAAAGTTTCCTCTCGATGAAAGCAGACGACGCGTAATCTGTAAGGGTAGCTCCCAGGCAACAATTCCAATTACGAACTACACGCGTACTAAGTGTGCGTATACTCGGCCTAGCCATTGTCAAAGCTGAGCAACCCATACCTACTAAAAACTCAAAATAAACCAGGCTAAGAACTAATACCATCACTATACCACAGAAGGATGCAGTACTAATGGAGTCACTGACGATAACAGTAACGTCACCTATCTGTACTCTTATCTAATTAATAAGTCATTCTCTATAATACTATTAGGAATATATAAGCTGTCTTTTAAACTTTATTTTCTGTTAGGAAGATGCCGGAGAATTTAGTGATGTGAACGATTAAGTTTATGGTAAAGTTTCTATCTTTATAGGATAGAATTCCCGACCTTATCGATACTTAAGTACGGATTTCTCCCACTTATTCTGCCAGTAGAAAATTTTGCAGCGTTTAACGCTTGTTCTTCCGTATCCTGTACCGTTTCTACCGGTAAAATATAAGGCCCAGTTCTTAACCACGAGCCCATATTTCGTTCCCGCTACCACAGGCTATGTATCTTTTCTACCGGCAGAAATTTACCGTCAGTATTAACAACCTAATTTTCGGCCACAAGCCCATATTTTATCCTTATTACCGTACGCTATATACCTTTTCTACTGGCAGAAATTTTACCGCCTGGCGTGAGCGACCCAGTTCTCACCTAAGCTCAGATCTTTATTTCTGCCTCAGGCTTTCACAACTTCTCCTTCACGCCCGACTGACAATCCTAACATGAAAAATTCATTACAGCGTTAAAGATAAACTCTCTTTACATACATAAGGCCGTATTTTATAAACCACTAGCTTTACTAACAAAAAAACCTTATATTACCACAGCTTAAGGCCGTCCGGCAAGCTAGCGCCGCTAAACAGGGGCTTACGCTTAAGGCCCTAACTCGCCAAACCCCCTAAAGAAAACTAAAAGGTTACCTTTCACCAAAGCCGAACGGGAAACAAAGTAACAATTTAAGACATCACCCCTAGCCTATCGTACCTGCCCCTAGGCCTAGTGCCTAATCTACGTACTAAAGCTCCCTTAAGCAGGTGCTGATCGCCATACCGTGATAGGCACTATCATAACTAACTTGTCAAGTCCTAACGGCGGCCCTTTAAAGAGCAGCCTTAAGGGCCCGATCGGGAAGGACAACGGTAATAACATTAAAATACTTAAGCCTCAACACCTGTGTTACCATCCCTAGGCTAGGCGCCTATATAGTCCCGTGCCGACAGCGCACCTGGCCCCCTGGCGCTGGAGCCAGCAAACATAGGTGAAGAGGATATAATAAGCTTATATTTAAGGTAAGAAGGTTATAAGTACCTAGGCTTATATAACGAGATCTTTAGGGATAAGCTTTATATATACTATAAAGATCTTAAAGCAGTTACCCTAAAATATCTCTTTAATAAGGTTAAAGAAATAGCTTTATTAGGGTCTAGCAGCAAGGCTTAGTGATAACTGCAGAAATAAAGAAGGGACAGGATGTTAAGGGGTTAGTAACTAAGTAAGCTCTAAGTGCTATTAGGAAGGCACAGCGTCTTTACATTAACAGGTTTAGTAACTAGAATACATAAGCTAAACCTTATTAGCCGTGACCTGGCATTTCTAAGCGTTCTATAGAAAATTCTTAGAAAAATCACTATTAAAGGATTTTCAGTCACAGGAGACACTAGTAAGGTCATTTTTAAAAGGATAAGTAATGGAGAAGTAATCATCTATATTTATAATAACGCATTATAAGGATAGAATAACCGTTCCTTATCTTCCTTTTATTACTTAGGTTATTCCAGACCTGTGCCTATTTCCATTCGCTAACTACTCTATCACAATTCTTCTAGTCGCAAATGGGTAAAACCTTATATAATTTTATGTTAAGAGGACTTAAAAATAAGAATAGGGACTGGAATCCACTAACGGAGGACGACACTTACTACTTAAGGTTCCTCTACCTTTCACTACCTATTATATATCGTTATATAAGTACAATCTAATATACAGGGGTTAGGACGTTAGGTGGTATAAAGTTTATGGCTTATTTTTTAATTTTCCCTATAAGAGGCAGATGTGGGAATTACTAATAAAATGGCCTTATATTTAAGTTATCACTATCTCAGTTACATTACAATTTATAAATTGAATAAAGCCACAGCCTTAATTAATAAGAGTCTTAATATATATAATCTCCCTAAAGCTTTAAAAGAATAACTAGAACTAATGTTCAGCCATGTAATTAGAAAGACTGCCAATAAAGACAGTTATATTATTTACATTAATAAATTGGTTTATCAGTTATATTTAATTAAAAGGTTTAGACTGGTTATGCTGATATGGAACGCCACAGTTTAGATAACTAGTGAGCCTTTAAGTAATAGGTGGAGTTATAAATTTTCCTTTATATTAGTGGGAACTGCCTTTTATTAGAACTTTAAAGTGGTTAAGTAATAACTAATAGATATATTAAGTCTTTAGGTTAATAATGGAGATACATATAATGTAATTACCACAGTGCACACCCTGTATCTTTATAAGAGCACACTACTGTTCTGTCTTATTATTAAAGTGGACGAAACTGTATTTACGGGATTAACCGGTTATGGGATTGGTGATAATCTTAACTAATTTATATAAGGGGAAGTGGAACTGAAATTGTAATATAAGAACGAGATTGTTAAATTTAGGATTAAGGTTACTAATAAAAATGCTGTATTCTAGGCAGTAATCTTTACTGTAAACTATTAAGCTAAATACTTTAATGAATAATGGGAAGATATTAAATAAAGAGCTAAACAGGTTACTTACTTAGGGCTGCAATTACAGATAACCTTAACCTGAACCTGCTTGTTAAGGATAGGGGGTAAGATCTTATTAACAGGGTTTTTAGTTATTTATCTTTTAGACGAAATTAAAATTAGGAAAATTTATCTCGAAAAGGTATTATAAAAGTTAAAGATTTTTAACACGTACTTAAAGCCCTTTACAGCCTTATTAGTAGCAGATATCAGAACCTGACTAATAAAGCTTTATTCGCTAGACTTAATTAAAGACACTTTATTAGTAAGGGATAGGTGCTTAGCTATAGTATTAATACTTAGTTATATGCTGTAATAGTAATAAATGATAATTGATTTTAAGAGAGGGGGATGGTGGTGTTAAAGAATTAAGAGAGTGCTTAGTAAATAATAGTAACTAGGGAGTAAGAAGCTAGCGTTATAGTGGGTTTACGTTATAATAGTAGAAGATTTTATAGTGGACTTTAAAAAAAGGATAATATGGTTTTTATTATAATGGGAGGCCGACTTATTAAATAGCCCTTTATAAATTGCCCTTAACTCTGACGCTTAGATGCTAATACCTTAGATCGCTGATTATACCCTGTGGCTAATCTCTCTTTAAGGACACAGCTTAACCCCCAACTAAACAGGATAACCTGGGTGGCAAGCCATAAGAGTGCGACTTTAAGCTGGCACTTTACCGCCACATTGTATGAAAGTACACCTTCTTAAATTGCAGTCACTTAGTGTGATGTAATTCACGTAGACTGCCACAAAGTATAATTTACGTGAAATCACAAGCTTTTATGCCTTAAATTACTCTAGAATTCTGTTAAAAATACTTAATTATAAGTATCTCTCAAGTCCCGTAGATATTCTCTCTCACGAAGGCACTTTTAATGTACTTCTAACTTGGTGGCTTTAAACCTTTAGGCATACGGCCCTAATTAAAAAGAACAGGAAGGCAGTATATAGCCTTACGTTACGCGAGCTTAGGTTAGCAACCTCGTTACATTAGATAAGTGCGTTAAAGGGCCTTACACTTATCATGTCTGCGTCAGTAGGTTATGGCAGTTCGGTGTTGCCTACTTAAAGATGTCTTTCTCTATTTTTAAAAGTATTAGGCAGAATTAACCTAGTTAGTGGATTCTGCATCTGTGAAAAGCTTTAAATCGCCGTCCTAATTATCCAGTTAGGACGTTAATCTACTCTTAAGATAACGTGGGTGATGTTAGTAAGTTTGGATTTTACTAAGTTTATAGGAATTATCCTTTCGCTTAAAGATAAACGTCTCTTACGAACAACTTAATAACTTAAATAAGTTACTACAGATTATAAATTAGGCCTTTGTTATAAAAGTATTAATAAGGCTATATTTGGGACCTTTATAATGGGGGCCTTTAAAGGCATAGTTAGGTTCTAAACATACTAACGGCGATATTAAATCTAGCCATGTGTACATCCGCGAGTGGCTAACAGTATATATAATGCAAGACATATATAAGAAACGAGAGTAGCTGTTAAATACGTAACGAGTTAGTGCTAGAGCCGTGCCACAGGCCACAAGGGCTAACTCCACTACACCTATCTGCCATAGACAGTTATAGAAAGTCTCTCTTAGGGTTGTTTATAGGGAAGTAGTCACAGTTAGGTGGCAATTAAAACACTACAAGTAATATGTCGTCGTATAATGTATCAGAGCGGCTAACCTCTACTCCCACACTTATACCGTTTCCTAACAAACAGGCCCCACCCCCATCCTACTTGGAGGTTACTGTTAAACTTATAAATACAGTCTAAATGCTAATTACTAGCCGCCTTATGTCGTTATTACCGTCTAACGCCTCCTGGATTTCAGTAGTTAGCCTTTCCACACTTAAAGACCCTTACGCCTTCCTTAGCACCTTTAACACCGTCTTTGTCATTAATAATTCCAGCTCCATAGCCAGCCCCTTTTAGTACAAAGTTAAGAAAGCCCTACACACTATTACCCTAATCTATACCGCCTATAACAATAATAGCGTTAACGTTTACTTTCTAAACGTTAAGAACCCCAACTCCTAAGATAATGTCAGTAACTGGGTAAATATCCGTAACGCTAAGCAGGTTAAGTCTCTCTTTAACTATATCCGCCCTTATGGAGGTATACTAATCGGCACACATATTAACCAGATTATAAAGCCCTACTTATATGCCTATAAGCAAGTTATTACCGTAAATAACAATCCTGATAATAGTGGTGTTAAGCCCTTTAATATAATTATTATCACTAATAGCGTCCTAACTGATAATCCGGAGAGTGTTATTATTAGTATTATAAAAAGGCTTAATAAGGCTAACGCCCCGCTATACCAGGTTAGCATCTAGTTTTTCCAGGTCGGTAACAAGTGTAGTGCTGCTAAGGCTTTACAGGAGCTTAACGACAGCCTAGCTAATAAGGTAGGCAGACTTTATAATATGGTTAATACTGTGACCTAGAGCTCTCGTGCTAAGTGGAACCTTACTGTAAATGGCGTCTTAAAGGTAGTGCTTAGCGTTATAGTTAGACGTCTCGATCGCAGATGCGCTAACAGTAAGTTATAAGATCAAGTTGTAGTGGACCTCTTACATTATAATGGCTTATATCTTTAAATAGTGTAATCTTATACGGTTAAGAGAAGTATATATATTAAACAAATTACTTTACCCTTTAATAAGGAGGGTTGCCTCCTTTTTAATGAAGGTGGCTAGACGGCCTAAGCTTGCTTTTCCTATAATATAGCCTGTAATATTACTAACTACACGCTATAGAATTAATAAATCTGTCAAATATCTGTCGTTATGGAATAGTGGTCTTAATAGATTCTATTAAAGGTAAGGAGTAACGGACTAGCTTAGGAGTTAAGGTAAGATAAGATAAGTGCGAATTAAGGACAGAGAGCTGTCATTCCTAGCCTGTTTACTGCTCCCACTCCCTAAGCGCCTTCTGTGCCAGTTTTACATCTAATAATCTCCACTTATATGTCTCCATTTCCTCTATTTTCTCCATTTCCGCCCCTTAATTCCTCGGCTCTACCTTTTTCTCTGCTACCTTTCCATCTCCGTTTATTACCTGCCGTAGCTCTCTTTTTCACACCTCTTCTTAATTGATGTAGATAACGTAAACACCTCTATAAAGTGATATTTAGAAATGCTCGCTACTGTAATTCTTAACTAGTAAGTCCGATAATGCCTGTGGTTAAATGTTTTCTGGACGTTAAGTATAAACGAAATGCTTAGGATCCTTGCGGATGAATTTTATTAGGTTTTTACAACCCTAACCCGGCCAGTGTAGTTAGAACAGTGTGGCTGGATCCACGCAGCCGCTCCGCGGCTGCATCTGTGGATCTGCACAGCCAAGAACGCCAGACTCCACTACCAACCTCGTATTCAGTCAGCCAACCTCGCTTCGCAGAAGCGAGTGTGGCCAATACACTCCGTGCACTGGCTACCCTCACGGCTATAATAACACGGCTTCCACTCTCAAAGATAGAAAGAATTAATCACCTTCAACACACACTGCTTTCCAATACCTTAACCCCTTTTGCTTTTTAACAAATTTTAGTACAAAGTAGGGCATTCTAAGGCGATTAGGATTACTAATTATTAAAGTCTATACTTTTTTTATAATAAAATGTTATTAAGATTGGCGGGGTGTTAAGAAAATTATAGAAGGTTAATGTAGTTTAAATAATGCCCTGCTGGATTTCTAAGAGTCCTTAGGGAGGAAATAACACTTTTCGTAAGGACGGGAATTTTTAAGGGGTAAAAAAATGATTGTGAATGCCTCTATACATTATATAAGGGCGGTTGCGAAGCTAGCTTAGGGGCAGCATATATATTAGGATGTGTTAGGTAAGTAATTATGGCTCTCTTTTTATTAACCACTTAATAACTTATATATTTAATATACAATAGTATACATAATGTTGTCAGGGCCTTATAGTAACTAAGTGTAGAAGCGAGGCTGTTAAACGATAGGGTCTAGCAAGGCTGACCTGTAGTTCCACATTAAGATCCTTAACTTACTAAAGCCTTTAAAGAATACCTGCTTTATTATCATCATTCTATATAAGGAAACGTATCCGCTTAGCCTGTGAGTATTAAGTTAGATAACCTTGTGGTTAAAGAGCAGCTTTTACCATAACCTTAGTTTAGCTTATTTATTTTACTCTTTTAAGTTAAGTGCTTAGTAACAGGTGTGTTCACTAATCCTAAACGTTATCTAATAATGTATTCTCTTTACTTTATTACTATAAGTTACACGTATTTTTATAACAAGAGCTGACTTGTAAATATCCTATTATTAAGTACTTGGACTGAATTTTCTCTTAATTTAATAATAAACCTAAGCTGAATTGGAATCTCTTGATAGTTATAAAATCATTACATTTAGACGTTGCCTAAACTCTTCGGCTACAGATAGTTACTATTTCTTAAACACATTAAACAGCAGTTATTAATATTTATAGCGTTATTTAAAGTACCTAACGTAACCACAAAACGTTATTCTAAACCATTTAAGGTTTAGTTATTACCTTATTTACAAATTAATAATTATTTACTAAACTAATAACAGACTAAGGACTATAAAGACTGACTATCTCTAAAGGACGAAAAGAACCGTAGCTTAATGCTTTAAGAGCTTCTTAATTTACAGTATACTGTAACTATACATTACAGTTATACTTAGCTTAAGTTAACATAACGTGTTAACTATAAGAAAGGAAAAGGGCAAGCAGAATTCTCTTTCACACTTAATTCCCAAACTAGTCTAATTACGTTTATATTTAATATATATAATTTTAAAAGGCTTTAAAAGCCCATTTAGATAAATAATCACCCTTTAAGGGAGGCAGATTATAATAAGGCTTTTTATAGGAAGAGAGAGGATAGTTATCTTATATTTAGAGGATAACGTATTAAATTACCTAGTATATATTATAACTGATAGAATAAAGCACCTTAGATTACAGAAAGTTTCTTAACAGTTAGGAAAAGAATTTACAAACTGTAGTATCTGCTAGCCCTACATAGATATTAGCCAGTTAACGCTACCGCTTATGTTACGTAAACACTATAATAGATTTCTGTAACGGGAAATTTAACTGTATCGTAAAGGTTCGGGATTATATAATTGTTAGGTTAAGGCAAGGCTGCTATTATTAAAGGCGTATAGGGTAAGTTTAGTAATCTCTCTTACTAGTAGATTTAAGGGTTATGCTTTAGTTAAGATTAGGATGGGCACACTTAGATGGAGTTAATTATTAATCTGTTTTTTAATATAGGAGGATGATGGTACTTAATGAAAAGCCTGTAAGGAGATTAGTAAGGTATAAGGTAACCGTGTATAAGCTATAGCTTAATATAGCCTTTAATCACTTGACGATTTATTAATAATATACAAACTAAGTGAGATTCTTATTTATAAGGCAGATTTATCGGCTTTAAACCGTATTAGGGAGCTGTATTAAAGGATATAAATCTTTACGTAAGGCTAGTTTCCTTTAAAGATATCTTATTAATAATCTTATTATTAATAACACACTAATAAGGTACACTACACCTGTAATCGTAAGTCTGCTTAAGTTAGTTATAATTTATTCTCGGAGAGTTATATATATAGTAGTTAAAGAGTGTATTAAACGAAGTGGATTTATTAAATTACTAATAAGAAGAGGTAAGATAAGCTTTAACTATTATAATAAAGATTAAGTATAGCCTTATCTTTAAATTAACGTTAAACCGAAATAAAACCTAAGGTATTATAAGAAATCCAATCCGCCTAATACCATCAGGTTAGGAGTCTATTTAATACTTGCTATTATCTTCCGTATTATCCTTAACGGAAGGTTACATGTTCCTCCACTGGTTAAGCTTTAGCTTTTCGTAATCTATAAACAGCCTGTTATACTTCTCCATCCATTACTTCACTTACCACTCCTAATTATAAAGAAAATATCAGATAAGATCCTCCTCCCCTTCCTATAAGCAACCTATCTGGAAGTTTAGTTATAACTTTAAACACCCTTTCTCAATACATTTATACTTATCTTTATAGTAAATATCATTACCTACTATTAAGTTATTACACCTATCTACCTTACATAAGCTATCACGATAGGTATCACATAAGGAGTTTAGCCTGTTAGTAATCCGCTTAATGCAGTTAACACGCTTATAAGTGTACTTATTGTAAAATAAGCTTAGTTACCTTATACTATACAGACAGTTAGGCTCGCAGCACATATATGTAATGTAAAAGAGCGACTAGTAGTTGTCTAGCTTTACAATAAGGTTATAGCAGCTATTAACTATATATCTGTAAACTTCGCAGAGAGCCCTACCCGTCTTATCGCGCTTATTATTACACTTCTCAATACGGCAGCTATAGTTAAGGTAATATTAGCAGTAACCGTGCATCTTATAACGCCCACATCTGGGTTTAACGCACTTCAGTTAGAGGTGACTCTTATAAAGGTTATTAAGGTAGCTGTTAGGTAAGCGTTTACAAGGCTTATTACAGGAGGAGATTTAGCACTTTATATGCTTAGGGCATCGCTTATTAACAACACCCTAGATTAAACAGCTGCTAAAATTACAGGTATGGACAGTGTAAAAGCTGCTGTGCGAAATAAAGTCCGGGATAGCTTCGCATTTAGGGGCAGCACACTTCTAATAATTACTGCAGCGCTTTATAAGGTTGTTACAGTAATATTAGCCCTCCTTAATCCACACTGTCTTGACTTGGAGGATCTTAGGGTAAGTATCTAGCACTGGTTAGTAAAATAATTACAGAAAAGAAGAGAAAAAACGTAAAAAAGTAAAAGAGAAAAGCTAATAAAACATACGATCGTAACAGAAGCGTAAGTAATTCTAGTGCCTTTAAATCCAGCGAAGCAAGTTTTCTTATTATTACAGATATAGATTCTTAGGTTAATGACTTATATCTAGGGGGAACGTAAAGTGTCTTTAACTTTATATACACTTTTAATACTATCTTAAAGGTCAGGTGTTAAACATATAGCAGTGCATTCCCAGGTCGCTTTAACAGCTTAATGCTAACTGTCATTAACGTAAGTAGTTTGCTACGTTAGACTGTAATACCTAAACCCTATCTATAAGCTTATCTGTTTAAGTAAGTATTTATCCTTTAGCGAATAATCTTAATTACTTAAGCCTGTCCTGTTATAGCTATAATCTACCCTAGTGGATCTGATAAGCAGCCTCCTACGCGACCTTAAACGCATTACTGTATTTAAAAAACACTGTCTATTATGTAACGTAACAGCAATAAGCCAAGTTCTAGTCCTAAACATTACCTTATTAGTAGCTTAGAGGAGAGCAGCTTCTCTTAAATCGTCACTTACAGGGCATTTACATCTTTTATTAATCTTAGATTAAAGTTATTACTTAATCTTAATGCTTTATTAATGTGTCTATCGTATATAACGACTAGTAGTAATGACTCTTTAAACACAGCTATACCCTTAACTACCCCCTTTATTAAAGTTCGTCGAACTTACACCTTTACTACTCTTATCGCAACTGCTTACTACTAACATATTTACCATCTTTTACTTAATTAACTCCCGCGTCATAAACCTTATAATGACTAAGCGATCCCAGCACTTCACTACAGCAAACAGGGAGAAGTATTTCACTAATAGTACTTTTTAACGTCGTTACCTCCTATCTTCAGCACCGACAGTTACCTTACCTACTACTTTACTCACACATGTTCCCCAGTTTCGTTAACCTAACTATACTTGCCTTTTAATAATAATTACATTAGCCTAATAGGACGAAGATAACAGTGTTTACTAAGGCCGCTTTCTATATACTCTCAGTCCACGCCACTATACGTTTAACATCTTTATACACCTAAGCCTGCTCTTTACGTCATTATGGAGGGCTATAGCTGCATCCTAAGCCCGCTGCACGTTTAGTTTAAGCAGCTACTCTATTATTATGCCACGCCTCTCACTTAAGTCCAGAATAAGCTTAGTTAAGTGGTCTACACATTTCTACATACTTACGTGTCTGGATCGATATAATAGCAGATTAAGATAGAAACTACACTAGTGTGGGATATTATCGTACTTATAGTTTTTAACGTAACTTTAATTTCTAACTTACTGTAGCAGGTAAAGTTAGTAAGGAACCTAAGGATGTAACTATGTTAAATAATTACTTAATACTAGCGTGGGCTATGGGCTCTTAGAGGTTGGTTTTAAACGCGTACGTTATAACGAACTTTAAACATCACCTTTATTAATCGCCTCTAAAGAGCTAAGCCTAATATAGGTGGTAGAATGCCATTACTAGCACATCATTTGTAAGTAGTGACTATAACTTTGCAGCTGCCTATAATCGTCGGTCTATTAGGGCTAGCTGTGTCAAATCGGCCGTTACGTAATACTCTAATACCCGCTTCCACTATTTCTTTAAACCTCGCTATTACTAAACGCGGTAGATTCGTTAAATCGCAGCTAGTTTTTTTACTGTTAAGTGGTGGCCTTAAAGGTGGAGAGAGATACCTTATAAAAGCTTACACTGAAGATGGAGTAAATATAATCAGTTAGATCTAAGAGTATACAGAGTTTGGTAATTATCACCACTAAGGTATTAAAGAGAAGGATATACCTTTACGTTATTATTAGAAATTGAGCTTACCAGCGTGCTATCATCCCTACTAACCTCCATGCCCTTAGTAATAGGGACTTCCTTAGGGGGTTAAGGGTTTAGGGGGTTATATGGTTAAGGTTTGTAGCGGTGGGAAGGCGTACTTGGGCGCAAGTGCTCCATAACCGGTGAGGAGGTAAGGTGAGTCCTATAGGTGTGGTAAGGAGGTAGATGTATAGCGTGTCTGAGTCCTTTAATTAACCGGGCGATGGGTAAGCAGGCGAGTAAGGTGAGCAGAGGCTTAATAGCGTTGGTAACGGGGCTGTGTTAGCTTAATGCCTTAGTTGTGACGACGAGGGTGAGGGAGGCCGTCTGGAAGGGGCTAAGTACAGTAAAAGTAAGCTTATATAATAAGCGCCATCCTTTCTTTAGCTTAACTTTATCGAGCCTTTTAAGTGTTATAACCAAACACGCTTACTTTTTATAAGGAATAAGTCTGGGTTACAGTGTAAATATAATTATATTAGGTGGGATCTTATATATATAATTGCTCTCCAGCTATAATATATACAGCTTAAAAACTAGGTTGTGATATAATAGTGTAGGAGTAGGTGGAAGCAGTTAAGATATCTGTATGGGAAATATGTAAGTTAAGGGTATATTAAATAAGAGGTTAGAAGGTTAGAGTAACATAATGTTAGTCTTCCTATTACTAATTAATTATTTTATTCTCTTAAGCTTTCTTTATTCTTTTTTTCAGTTCCTTTTACGTGTTTATACTTGCCTAGTTCTCTCACTATCATTCACCAAAGCTTTACCCAATTTACCTAATCGTTATTATAATTAAATTCTCCCGCTGCTTACAGATCCCAGCTAGTTATAGACGAATCTTAATTTAAAAATGCCAAATCCCCATCGAAACGTGTAAAATCTGACCTCTAGGTTTAGTAAAACGTATAAACCACCTATTAACTTTTAATATATAGCTGATTGTCCTCCTTTTAACCTTTTAAAATATAAAGATAATCCCCCTTTAGAATGTAACTATTACGAAGGTATTAGAAGCGGTATGTAACTCCTTTATCCTTTATTTTAAGAGTTATTTAACGTATTATAACCTAGTGCGCCGATAAATCAATTTGCTAAAACTGTGTAATAAGGTATAAATACCCTGACATATGTAGCTGTATAGCTCCCTATATAAATTAGCGTTTTTAAAGATAAATGTATATGTTTATAATTATATGTAAAGTAGGGGAAAAGGGCTGTAGACTTTACATTAAAACGGTTATTTAAAAAGATTCTTTTATTATTAAATACGTAGGTAAAGTTATCCCCTTAGCGAAGGTTTCCCACTGAAAGGCTAAGTATATAGCTAAAGGGTAAAGCTATTTTTACTTTTTAATATTAAATTTAGAGAGTTACCGTAACAGTCCCTTAAGGTGTATCATTAATGCTATTAAGAAAGGTAACAATTTAAGGTTTATAAACCACTTTTATAAACCTAACTGCTATATTAAAGGGTGGCATGTTAAAGAGAGTGTCAGGGTAAGCATTTTTACTAATTAGTTTATATCTGAAAGTGAAGAATTAACGTTTAACTATAACTTTAATAACAGTATAGATAACTTAGATTAACTAACTTATTTATACAACGTATTAAACTGTAGAGGGATTTTAAGCAGAGGCGGCAAAGAGGCGTGCTTAGAATTAAAATGAACCTATCTAAAGCTAAAAGTCCTAAGGTCTACCTTAGTCTATGCATTAGCTATAAGCACGCCCTTAACTAAATATATTAATTCACTGCAAATTCTTAACCCTTTAACACCTAACCCTAATACCGGCATTAACTTGTTTAGCAAGGTCTAAAGTCCCAGCTTAAGTATTAGGTAAAATGTTATAACGTCTACTTAGTTAGTATATCCATTCTTCCGAAGATATCCTTATATACGACTGTTAAAGATATACTTACACAGCTCCCCAGACTTCAGATATGTTAAGTATATATCCCTTTATACTTGCTTAAGATAACGTATTATAAGGGCTAACTACTTAAAACTACTATAGGGAATATTTAAAGAATTATTATAAATGTGTCTGTTCTTATTTTAACTAATCTGCTATATGTTAAAACTAACTTTATCCCATATCTAGTTAACAGATTAGTATTATTAACAGCTACTGACGATAATAGGAGGAAGAACTGAGTTAATAATGGATTTAAATGTTCTAGTAAATGTTTCCTAGTATAACTACTATCTTAGCACCATACCTAATACTAAGCACCTAACACCTTATTAATAAGATTAAGGTAAGCGCCTTATTTAAGTTCCTAATGGAAAAAGGTATGCTTAATAAGCTTGTGTTAAAGTTTAGATATCAGAAAGCTAAAAGTTACGAGGATGAAGTGAAGGAGACTTAATTAAGGCTAATAAAGGAGGTCTTTGTTAAGGATGGGGCTAAGGATATTAAATGTAAGGAGTGTAATAAATCGTTTAGACGTGCTTATAAGCTTAAGTAAGCCAACCCCATCCCCGAATTATTATTACCCTTTAATATATATTTAAAAAACACTTAAAACGGTATTAAAAGCCCTATACCTACACCTAATTCTGGGACTGTGATAAGCGCTTTAGCAGTAAGAATAATTAGAAGCGTTACGTTAAGTGCGTTATGGATAAGGATAAGCCTAACATGAATATATTATATAGTAAGATCTACTACTGCTGTAAGACCTTCCACTACTATCTTAATAAAGATCACAGTATTAAAGACACAGCTACAGTTAAGAAACGCTACACTAACTACTGTATTAGTTATAACTTTAAGTCGCACTTCTGGTGCAGCTTCTGCTAAAAGATAATTAAGTTTATAAAAAACGGTAGGCTAGCCTGGGTAAAACGCTTTAACTATATTAACGGCCACTTTACAGGTAAGGGCGGGCCGAAGTGTGACATTTTAAACTGGAAGAGTATTAAGCTAAAGCTACTTTAAGACATTACAGACCATTTTACAAAATATGTATTACCTTAGGATTACTACCTTAAGCATTATAAGTGACGATGGGAGTAGTGATAAAGACGTGTTAAACCTAACTAGCCCGTCGTGTAAGCGCACGTGGCCGGCGATGCTAATCTTACGATGACGGCAGAGGGCTTGGCGCACGTGATCCAGTAGATAGAAACCAGGTCTTTACTAGAAACCCCAATCTTAGCTATTACTAAGGAGCCTGGGGGACGTGTGGGAGGGCGGAGCGTGGTGCACGCGAACTGAGAGGACTTTAAAGCTGGCTCTGCAAACGCTATCTTCGTTAACAGTAGGCTATGCGGCCGTCGGCTATAGTGAAGGCGAGCATATTGGCAGGGCTGTTAACGGGAGTCCTTAGGCGAGGCCACTGTTAACATGACAGGCGCCGCTGGAATGGGGGTCGGCGTCTCGCAGTAGCGTCGGTAACGGGGCCCGTTCAATGCCTCGATCGTGACTAAAAGGGCGGGGAGGTGGTCGTGTGCGCCAAGCTGGCTTAGAGACCCGGTTCTCGTCCCCTGTGCCAAGTTTTAGTCCTTAAGAGCCGAGGCCGTGGCACCTTAGAGGCGTCTTCGGAGTCTTCTTAGCCCGCGCCGGCACACCGTCCTCCTAACCCAAAACTTGGCTTCCTTAACTAAACTGACTGACTACCAATACTGTACGGTCGTTTATTTCCCCGACGCCAACATCTCGCTCTACAGCTACATCAAGCAGCTACGGCTTGGCTAAGCGCAACCCCCGGTACTTTGCCAACGTGGCTCTCAAGTTCAACCCGGTTTCAGCAACGAGACTATCTGGAAGCCGCCGTTGTTTAGTTAGGTTGTACTTCTAGTCCAGCTTGTAGGCGCCGCTGAGCCGGCTATTGAGGTTCGCTAGTTTGCCCGAAAATGCTGTTGAAACGCGGGCGTAGGGTGGGGGAAATGACGTTAGGCCACAATGCCTGCGATGTGTGCCAGCCGACCTCGCTTTACGAAAATGTAGTAACTTGCCCTCCGCTAGAGACGAATGCGATTATGGTGATGGATATTGCGGCGGAATATGTAGCAAACATAGCACAAAATATACTACCATCACTCTTCACCAATTCTTCTAAATATCATATGACAACAGCCTCTCTAAACACCTCGAGTCTACGCCGACCGTAGCGGCCCGCAACCCCATCATCCTACGAAAGGGAAGACTTTGCAGTGAGGATGACCGCAAATACGCCTGGGTCCGGGCTCGTGTTCATATCACCGGCCGCTCCTCCTCGTCTAGGGCGTCGATCGTATTGGCGGTCGTGGCAACAAACCAGGTCAACCGAGCTCCCTAAGAAATACCCTGGGGGTCATCTGGCCGCGGCATGGTATGTCGGCCGGCAGCGCTCTCAGCACGCAGTGACGAGAACTGGGACATAGGGCGGTTGATTGGAGCTAGAAAACTGGCCACCCTTGGCGGCACCGACTACAGACTTGGCAAATGGCTACCCTCTGCCCACCAGCTTCGATGTCGAGTAAAACGGACGGGTAATCGTCGCTTGGGTAGCCGTCGCTTGGGTGTCGTTTAGATGCGGGCACTTTATAGCATCCCGGTCCGAAAAACGTGGGCAAGGAGGGCTTTAAAGACTGGGCGAGAAGTGTCGTGAACGTTCGGTTTGGTGCTCTTAGACGGAACGACATCGCCATCATGTGGGCTCCCTGACGCCACGCAGCCAGAACTGCAAAGTATAAGCCCGAGCCTAAGCCCAAAACCTGGTAATGTTAGGTTAGCGGGGTCACTGTATGAATTGACTCGAACACTTCAGGCCAAGGTTGAATATCTCGGATGAAGCACGTACGCAGCGTATTGGCGAGTTACTAGGTACCGCGTCGGCGGATCGGGGACCGGATCCGGCTGCGGTGGGAGGCGCAGGGGTCTGTTCTTGATGCGGGTCCTACCATCACTTCGTGCGGGGTGTTGCCTGGCTACCCGGCTTGCGCTTGCTGTTTACTTACCCCTGAACTGGTTCAATTCGTCATCCATGTCGGCGGAAACTCGACCGCGTTTGGAAGCGAGGTGAGCGACGATAAGCTTATCGCCGATTAGCGGTGCCTTTGACTTGGTTCGCCGGTTTCGACAAACGCATGCGGCGGTAATCGGTCTTGAAATCCGAAAAATGTAATGCAGATGTAAAGGATTGACAGACTTTGCCATCACTAGCTGCTTGAGGAAAACAAGCGTTAGTCTGAACGGAAATAAACAAATAACTAGTGCAGCGCGAATAAAATTGCAGTGTAGGTGGCTTGTTGCTTGTCTCTGGGCATGAACGCATCCGTGCCCACAAGCCCCTTACGGGGGACAGAGCCTGACGACAACGCTGTCCACGCCGCCGGGGCAGGCGTGGGCCGCGGGACTAACGCAAGCCACCGCCCATAAGAAAGCGCTAGTCTTCCTGGTAACCCCGCGCTGTACGTCACCACCACAAACCTTTCGTCATGGCGGACGCTCACCCCACCCAAGATCGTCGAACTTGCGCACCTCCGCTACGACCTTCTCGGCAAACCCGCCGACAAGCTCGAGAGCTTCGCCGATCGCTTGCACCCTCTAGTTGCCCTCCGTCCACCAAATACGCTCACTATTGAGCTAGCGCGAACTAGGTATTGGGGATAACTAGTGGTACAAGCGAAAAGGCCAAGCACGGCGAAAGAGAGCGGGGTCGAATTCCGTGTAGCGCACCCCGTTACGCACAAGGGACGAGAACTACTGGGGGTGGTGATGTGGGGTGAGCAACCTACTAGCTTGGATAATTTTTCCACCGACGGGGTATAATGATAAGAGATAAGAGAGGTGCTAGATAATTGGTTAACACACACGGGCGCATCACCGCAATTCACCGGACAGCCAGCAATTTTACCGCATCATCGAGCAAGTCGACCTGCCCCGCTGCCCTCGACACCCACCCTCGACGGCCCCGAAGTCACCTCGATCCTGTTTCCGGACGCGGGTCTCCCTTACCGCGCCGTCATGCTATGCTTTATACCGAGCAGTCCTCCCACCTCTTCCCGCAAGCGGCTGCTCTGTCATCACCCAAGTCGTCTTCAAAGAGGCAACTACAGTAGGCAGCATCGCATTCTCGGCCAGACAGGCGCGCGCCTTGCGATCCCGCGAGTTGAGTTCGACCAGACGGGCGACACGAGCTTCTACAGGGCAAAAACGATTTCACCCATTCAGCGCCGCCACTTCGAGTGGTCCAGACGCTCGGCGACAGGGACACCGCCGGCCTCGGTCCCGGCCTCGGAGCCTGCCACGTCGAAGTGTCCCAACATACTACACTGCCTCCTCGCCAGGGCAAGCTCGTTGGACATCCACCAACCTTCAATCCGCTAGGCCCCGCGCAGCCCTCCACAAAATCCTCAACACAATGCCCGTACAGCACACGGAGGTGAAGAACGTGGCGGAACGCTTCATATACCTGCATGTGGCAAGTTCAAGCCGGGTAAGGGTAACCCGGACGAAAAGCACAAGGGATATTCATGTCTAACACCGTATCTATACTTAGTAAAGGTCCTTCGTCAAGTTATCGCCAAGTCAAGCAACCGGCAGTCAGACAGGGCGCCTACAATCCACCCACTTAGGATTACCTCTAACCGCAGAACAGGAAAATCTCTTCAGATAAAGCAGGCGTAGAAGGGCATCCAAGACTACAAACCCCCGGACGGCGCACTACGGGAGACCAAGCCTAGCAACACTACCCACACCACCAACATCACAGCAAGAGGTCTGCAAGCCATCTCCCTCCCGCGGCTCCTCCAACCGGAGAAACTCGTCCCCACACCCAGACCGTTCCCCCTCAACCTCGATGTGCAGATCGCCTTCCATCGCCCACGCTGAAAGAACCTGTCGATCTGTAAAAAAAAGAGCCCGACATTCGCCCCCGTCCTGTTCCGCCGTTGATACCGCTTCATGTCGACACCCACAATATTGCAACTCGAGCTGGCTGGACAACAGTCTAGGACCAGTCGCACCCCCTTCTCCCATCGTCCTCCACATTGACTGCTACACGCCACCTTATCTCTAATGCCTCGATATAATCGCCTTTAGATGTCTAGTTCAGACGTTTCCTAGCTCAGCACATGGTGGCCAAAGTAAAGACTCTTCCCAATGCGCCGTGGTCGAGGCCGGGACAATAAAGCCCCGCGCTATCAAACCAGACAGTCCCCGAATGCCCGGTCCCAGAAAGACCGAGACTAGCCCAAAACTTGGCACAAGGGACGAGAACTGGGCTCAATTCTGCCGTCAGCGGCTGCCGCGGCAGCCCAGCGGCGTCAGCACGCGCGCAGTTGAAGGAAGAGCGGGCGGGCGCTTTCCGCGCCACCGGGGTGACCAAGTTTCTGGCCTCACTCGATCGTGGCCCGGTTCACTTTTAGCCAGCTAAGTTTTAGTCAGCCGGCCACACGGGTATAGCTTTGTTGACACTGCGCAAGCCTGTCTGGGTACTCTACAGACCATGCTTCCGGTGATTATGGCGGGCGGGGGTTCGCGGAACGGGTATCTGCCAACACAAGTCAGGTTGCGTAGAGCACGCTCGCACGCATGAAGACGTCGAACGCGTGGCGGCGCGGACCAAGAGAATGTGGAAGCTGGCCCTGGTGAGCACCGTCGTCTTAGTCCTATCAGAAAGCGACCATGTACAATATTGGCATGCCCTTCTCCCTGTTTGCCAGTGACACTCGGATCATTCAGCAATTAAAAGGTTCGCAACGCTGGGTCCCATCTAGCATCGGCATTCGACATATGTTGGTTAAGTCTCCGCTCCCCCATGCCCCCTGCGCAACAAGCCCTTGGGCCGTGTGTGCTCGCGGTGGCGAAGGCGGTGCATCCCCTTCTTCACCCTTCTCCCCACACCCCTCTCCACACTAGCCTCCCTTACCCTGCGCTGCTCTTTATCCAATTTCTTGCTAGAAGTCTTGAAGCGTGTCGTAAAGTAAATAATGCACTGAGTCAGATACCACATCACAAGAGCTCATGAACCTGGCATTGGTTTCGAACCCTAAGAAGTCCTCCAGTCCTCCGGGGAATAAACCAGTACGTAGGTACGCAGGAGTGCGGTTATAGTCCAGAACATCGCCAAACTCTAATGCAAGGTATAGATTTACTGCTGAGATCACACTATCATTATCTTCCCACACCGCATCAGTAAACGACAAGCTTCGCGGGATGTTAAGGCGGTTACTGATGCTTGATTCAGCCTCAAACTGAGTGAGAAAATCGTCCACCACCAGATCGAAGAGGTTAGCAACGCAGCTGGAATCACCAGCGCGAAACAGACCACTTTGTTGGACTGTTTTATTAATGATATTTTCCCTGTGTTTGGACCAGAATGCTCGCAATCGGTAGATTATCTCCTCAGTATCGCTATGCAGATAGACTGATTATAGTGGTTTCTTTCCCAGAAAAAGGATACGCCATATGTCCTTCCATTACTCCTCCACTAACTTAATTCGGCTCTGGTATCGATGACCATAAAAGACTTGTGAAGAGTGCTTCCGCTGAAGATGCAGCCTCACATCTTTCTGCGTTTTCAGGACGGGCGATTGTGTGCGGAACGATGGTTCAGGGCCCAACTCAGACGGCGCATCAACCAGACACTTAGAGGCGGCCGGAAGGAGGGTCCTAAGAGTCTGGTTGGCCATTAAGATCTAGTAGACAAGGTTAACAGAGATTTCAGCCTGGTAATAGAGATTTCACAAGTTGGGTAAGTTTCTTATGATGCAGGCGGATTGATAGGCGGCGGAGCTAAGCGCTTCACAGATGGAGGCGCCCACAGCTGTGTGAGCTCCTTTTTACGCAGTGGTGGGCCCCTAGACGCCACGCAGGCCAGCCCTGCAAGGTACAGGGCCGAGCCTCCAAGACCGATGCCAGCCCAACTGCCAATGTGGGCAAAGGTCAGTATCTCAGGCGAAGCACGTGCGCAGCGCATTGGCGAGCTTAGTAGAAAACTGGTTCAATTCGCCATCTCCCGCTAACGCTTTTACAAGTGCGCGGGTCGAAAACGATAAGCGAGATTCGGAGACAGCTAGGAGTGGAGCCGTATTCAATTTTACGTCTCTGTGCCGACGATCCCGAAAATGACACGACAGCTTTGCAACTGATCGAGCGAGCCAAGCATCCCTCAGACCGCCAATCATACGACATCTCTGAGCTAGAGATAGCGCAGTACTACATTAGACGCGCAGAGAACAGGATCTCAACCGCTGCTACCGTCCTCCCTCCGTCCGCGATGATACCGCTACAGGCCATCCTCGCTGACTCTAACCTGAAGCGGGCAACAGCCCCTTCGCCGGCGAAGAGAAGGCGCCGCGCAATTGGGGCTCAACCTCCAAGGGCTTATCCGAACCTCCCGCAACCTAGATAATTCCAAGACCAAGATCGTAGCCACATGATCTCTAGCCTGTACCAAAAACGGGGCCCTCAGCGTTAGCACGAGAAGTAACAAGGCATGCGGTTCCTGACAAAGCTCTGGCGTGGCTCCGAAAGCAAAGCGTCGGATAGATCCCCAACAACAGGAAGGCTATACCATTACCTCGCTATTCTGGCTCGACCAAATGCCCTGCAACAGCTCTTCTATTATAATAAAGTCCCTCTGTGGCTATTGACTTCGATGGGGCCCTGGAAAGCATCATGGCGCTGTTTGAGGCTGCAGCAGTGGGCGTCATGCTGCCCGCGAGCTAACGAATCATCTGGCGCTGCCCACCATGACGACCTTGCTTTATGGCGCGTTGGTACTAGGGTCAGCCGCAAGCGCGGAGCGGATTGTCTCCGAGGCGGCGTGGCCAGACAGGCGCTGCGGATGAGGGCCTACGTCGCGAGGCGGGGGGGTAGCAATGGGCAAGGGAGCGGTTGACTGTTGACTGGGGCGGTCAGTCATTGTAGTGAAGACAAGAGTGTGAGAAGAGTGTGAGGAAGGGGGGTTGTACTCGATCATTATTGTAAATAACACATCGAGCAATTAAACTAGAATTGTTGCCCGACCTCTGCCGCATCCGTCGTCCGATCCGCTGACCCTACCTCGGCGGTGCGCCGGGAAAGATCTCTGCATCTCGATGCTAAGCTCAACGTGGCTCAACTTGCCTACAAGCTTCTGTGGGTCTGCTTCAGCAGTGGGCGTCATGCTGCCAACGACGCTCGCTCTTGGGCTCTGAGAAGGGCAATAGTCGGTTGGAAGATGTTGGCCGCTCCTAGCGAGGCAGGAGCAGTGCGTTCTGAGGTCGTTGTCGCGTAGGAGGGGCCAGCGGCAACTAGCCTCGTGCGCGGGATGATGATGGGGCGGTCGCGTGATAGTCAGCTTGCTGGGCTAGTCGACCACAGCATTGAACTGCAGGTGCTGCGGCGGCGACACAACCTGGTTCAGGGGAGGCTACAGGCGAAAGCCTACGCTAATCCCGAGGGGAGCCCTGCTAGAGCGATCTTGTCGGGCAAAGCGTCGCGCTTCTTTGTTTTGCCACTGAGCCTCGAAGGCTCGGAAGGGGGCATTGTCAAGTGTTGAGGATGGTCGAGCTTCATGGAACTCAGTCGTACAAGGGTGAACAAACAGACCGGGGGATGCGTTAATCTCCAAGGCGGCATGGTTGGTGTACGGTATCGGAGATACGTCCCTTTGTGCCGTCGAGTTCATGTTGCACGTGATGCATTTACGCCTTTACGAACTTATACTCATGCCGGTGTGGTGCAGGCCGAAGCCGACGGCGACGACGGCTGACGAGGTGTCGGCGTCGAAGTCGCGGTGTTGCGCGTCCGAGCCCGCCTCGACTGGTCTGAGTAACGGGTAGGCAGCGGGCAGGACTCGTAGAGGCTCGATAAATCGCAAGCTACAGCTGCTGAACTGGGAAGGAAGGGGTACCCGTGTGCAGCGCCATCATCATCGGTGGCACGGAGGGTCTTGGACCAAAACTTGGCCGAAATGATGAGAACTAAGGCTTCGACTAGTCTGCCCCCTCACCTTCGCCCTCCCTGAGGGAAACAAAATAAAATATGTCGAGTGCTGCGTAATAAACACCTCTTGCCCCGACCTTCCGTTCCGAATATCTCGTTGTGATGTGTTTAGGAGCATGAAAGGGCATCACCCACTCAGTGCTTGTATATATGGCCTATGGAACCGTCCAGCAGCTACGCTAAATTGGTCAGCAATATATAGCCGGAGCAGCAGGAGAACTTAAAGCTGCCCTGCTCCACTCCATCACTAACGGCCGTCTGCGCAGCATGTATACTTCTCGATACACTATCGACGGCGAAACTTTGGTGCCGCGTTATCCAGGAATCTCCATCTTAAAATTACCAATTGCTATAAAGCTAAAAATCTTATATATTAGAACTGCGTTCTTAATGCTTACGAGGTAGACGGGTAAGCTATTGGCGTCGGCCATATTAAGCACGGTTTACATAAGTAAGGAGCCCGCGCCCTGCCTCTGGAAGCCGGGATATGTACAAATAAAGCTTATTTCTGCTAAAAATGGCGGTTAGCCTCAAGTCGAGACGTAAAATGGTAATTAGATATATAGCGCAGACCGCCATTAGTAGATAAGCTGCTGTGACTGGCCACTCACCATAACATAGTCCATCTCTAAAGAACTGCTTCTTCGCCTCTTTAGCGAGAGTTATATAACCGTCGAGATACTAGTGGTAGCACCCTTTTAAATATTAGAAATCTTCCTCTAGTTTAAACTTTTTAGGATATAATGGAGATTCCTATTTAATAAAGGTAATAACCAGATTAATCTTTACATCTTAAGTAATTAGTATTTTAGACTTTAACTTAATTAGTTAACTAGCTGTATACATGGCGAGGAACTCCTAAAGGGTCACGAGGCTTTTAGGCGTGGGGAACTGGGTGTATAAGAGAGGGTTTGGGTCTATAGTGGTAATGTGGATTTTGGTAATCTGTGTGGTATCGGCATCTGTTAGCTGTAAGATAATAAAGCGGGACGTTATAACTTAGGTTGTTAATTTTAACACTACACTTAGCCTGGGATGGTTCTTAAAGTAAGTGAGAAAGCTATTAAGAACACAGAGTGATAGGGTAATGTATATAATTATATACGTAACGTTAAAGTTTAATAATAGACGTAAGTTAGTACTAACTAGGTATACAGTAGGGTATTCCTTAAGGAGAAGATTAATAGCTTTAGTGTGTATTACTTTATTAGTACAACAATTTAATTAACATAAAATAAACTAATTAAAGAGAATCATTTAAAACTTAACGTAATGGAATAAACTAACTAAATAAGAGATTAGTAACGTAATTTAGATCCAAACGTGATTTAAAGCTTAAGCATGTCACTCTAAGTCTTCCACCACACTTCCTCCTTCTAACAGTTTAACATCTAGCAACTATATTAAAACTCCTTAACCACCCCCCCTTAACTAGCAGTCTTACCCCCCCCCATTAGTTTTATTAGCTTTAATAAATACATCTTCTCCCTCAATGCCATTAAGAATAGCCACAGACTGTAAAGTAATATCAAAGCAGCTAGGCCTGCCGTAATAACTGTTATTACTATTATTAAAGCTAGTCTTATTATATTTCTACTTATTAAGCATATAAAAAGGTGAAAGTTTCGAATCCTAAATGAAGAATCTCTACCTTATAAGTGAAAGTTAAGTTTAAATAAGAAGGGTTTACCTTATAATAGTAAGTTAAGGTTAAATGAGAAGATTAGCTTATCTTTACTTATAAAGACACAACTATTAAACATTCCAGATATTTTCAGCAACCTCCCAGCTTAGCGCCGTCTTAAAGAAGCTTAATAAGTTACTTTAATCTTACAACTATTAGTTTTCTTACAATTTGTTTATAGGAAGAGGGTATATATATCTTACCCCTTTCTTAACCGTCCAGAGTTAGATGTGCAGATCCTCACCTGTCTTATTAGGCAAGGTTCCCCAGCTCAGCTCCCAGAGGGGATTTGCAAGTGGGTATATCAGCTATACAAGGAGCCGGAAGGATCTGGACCCCACGTTATCGTTAAAGCTGCGCTTAATGACTTACAGACTGCCTCGGATCCGGTTTACTAGATGCTGGATCTGTCATTCTTATTCTCGTGTGAGTGGCTTATCGACTACTTAAGGGATTAGGGAGTATTATCTGTAACTTACTTAGATAAGTTTGACGAATGGGTGACCCTTTATAAGTGTCCAGGCTGCTTGCCTGATGCGCGATATCTCCTATACCAAATGGCGGTAGCGCTTCTGTTTGTTGCAGGAGAGAAGGTGGGTAAACATGAAGTTATCCACCCTTACTTCCTTAACGCAGGCTAACCACGGCATCCAGACATCGGGGTAAGAATGTATTAGTCGGCCAGGATTTTGGGGTATAGTTATAAGGCTGTAACGGAGCAAGTTATGGATTTTGTGGACGATGTATGGAAAGAAGAACGGAATGAGCTGAGGAGTCCTAAGCTGCCCGGGTACCCTAAGAAAAGGGCGTTTCCACGGTTCTGAGTTGGGGGAAAGGGGCTTTTGTATCTTAGTTACGTGGGCACCTTGCGAAGGCTTGGAGTTAAAACTCTAGATTGTAATACTGCCAAACATGGTCCGTGGTTCCCGTTTTGGAGCGAGGAAGTTATACCACAACAGGTAGAGAGGGCTGGAAGTGTAGAGGCCTCATGAGCAGTTGACTTGCCGCGGAGCGTGCAGTTGTGTGCGGTCGAAGAAGCCGTACCTGTGTTTCGGTAGCTGCGTTGTAGTTGAGGATCGGGGAGCTAGCGCGAACCTAGGCATCGGGAGTCAGGCGCGACGCCGACATTGACAGCCTTGTCAACGACCTCGTCGTCCGCGTCGATCCAGCATTACGTTGCCCACCCCGCAGTAAAGGCGCGCTTGATGACAATACCACGACAGCAGGCCCGGTGCAGGTTGAAGCCGACGCTGACAAGGCCATGCCGTAAGCCGCGCGTCGCCGAGCTCCTCAAGCTCGCCGACAAGGTCCGTCAGTACCTAGCGGGACATGCTGACAGGCTCAGCGACTTCGCCCCATCCCCTGCGCCCGGACCGGGACCATGTCGCTCCATTCCTCAAACCTTGTCGTCGTCGAACGCGGTGGATTTATCAAGCTGCGGCATGCAGGGACACCTCATCCTTCAAGTCCCGCGGCTGCTGCTGCCGTTCCACACCCTTATCAAGGATCGAGATGGCAGAATACACAAAATCATCGCGACGGATACATCGGTTGCCTTCCACGACATACACGCCACGTGCGAAGCTCCAGCCATTCTCGACCTGCGTCCCTACGGACTTTGAGTCTTCAGGCGCCCCGCGCTCGCGGCTGCCCCCAAGCACCGACTCATGAGACCCTTCCGATGAACGGGCTGCCATAGGGGATCTGTCAGAGCCGACACATTGAGGGTCTCATCCTCGGTACCGTGCTGGTCACCGAGGGGACTGGCCGTGACTAAGACCTCCTTTGGTAGCTGTGCCTACGAAGGCCCCTGGCCTACACTCACAACTTTAACACCTTGTTGGCTCGGAAGACTCACGTGCAAGCCAACTTCTGCAACTTGCCGCGCTCCCACAAGGACCGTGCCGACATTTGTCCTTCGGAAATGCACCGCCTCTTTGTGCGGCCCAGTTGTTATCCCCTGTGCCAAGTTCTGGTCCCGAAGAGTTCCACGAAGCTCGTACCAGGCAGCGGTCCGTAGAGAGGTTACAATCATGAGCTGTTTCTGAGCAGGATATGGCGGAAGCACTCATCGTTGCTTGTGGGTTGTGCTGAACGAGATTGACGAGCCAGCCCTCTGTTCACTTCCGGAACAAGCTTGGTCTTGCGCTCCACACACTTCAAGA
>Ga0247770_1000783_pt1 | contig 29419 bp, 22 predicted proteins | sample UWRJL136409B6_FD_179943 | JGI IMG/M metagenome (GOLD analysis project Ga0247770, IMG submission 179943) | Plant litter microbial communities from Arlington Agricultural Research Station in Wisconsin, United States - UWRJ-L136-409B-6 | ecosystem: Environmental > Terrestrial > Plant litter >... | reverse complement strand
TGAATCTGCGCAAATAAGGCCAATTCTTCCATTTCTGCAATAATCCTACAAATAACTACTAACTATTCGGCTGACTAAGCACCCGCCCACAATTGCCTCTGCAATTGCCTCCGTTGCTTGCGACCGTGAGTTTCGAGTACTGTTGCGCGTAGTTCGCGTAGTTTTCGTGACCCTACTCGTTCCTGCTGTCGTCGCTGAGGCCTGACGGCTTCTAGATGCTGTCACGGAACTGCCTCTATTCGCAGGGGTTCTTCTGCCGCCTCTGGGGGCACTGCTGGACGTTGGAGTACTGTTCGTACCGCCCAAAGCTGTCGCTGGCGCCCGGTCTAGCTCTATTCCCTCCCACGATGAGGGCACGCGGCGAATGCTGGGGTTGGTGCCAGATTGTAGGTGAGCAGCGGATGGCCTTGCGGAGGATTCGCGAACGGAGCCACTGGGCCAGCATCGTGAGCGAGCTCGTTATCGCTATCGGAGTCGTCGCACTTATCGTCGCAATCGGAGTGGTCGCTCGGCGCGTCGCTGAAGCCACCCCAGTCGCTGAATTCTTCGTCGGAGAGGTTCATTTCTACGAAGAATTAGTAGGGCAATTGATTGGGACTACTTTCGGCTTACTGCAGCGATTGGTTGTTGTTGGTTGCGCGGCTGTAAAGTGGTGGTTGTTGACGGTGATGTTGGTGATGGAGGCTTCTGCGCGGGGTTGATGATCCGTGGGTGCGGAGGTGGAAAATTTTCGTGGGGGCCGTGTGTTCTGGCACCTGTCAGGAATTGGAGGGTTTGGGCGGTGTCCGGGGGTCAGGGTTATGTATGGGCGGTTTGGTGGGGCTACAGTACACGGAGACGCTGCCTACAGTACACAGATGTGTTCTCTAATATAAAACCTTAAAACGGAGAGTGAATCGCTAGCTACGAAGTCCATGTTTTAGGACTACCGTTTTCCCTCTAAAGGGGGGGGGACCAAAAATGGGCCAGCGCCACCTGGCCCAAAACTTGTCCCTTCGTCGCGTAAAGTTGACAATTTGTGGTATGGTGAGCTAGGGGTGAGCATGGTGAGCCGAGGGTGAAGCGAGCCTGATTTTGGGCTAACCATTTTTAGGCGGGGCCCACTTATTTTCCGTGGCAGACTACCTGGGTAAGTAGCATGTTCTAGCTGCCAGAAAACAAGACATTGACATCAAGTCCAGGCAAGTCAGACACACCCGTGTAGAAGCATTGGCCCGGACATTCGTCCAGAACACCTCCTTTGATGGTCACTCAACCATTCCACCGGACAACGCGGAACTTGCTGATGGCTTCCTACGATTCATTGCCGGGCAGCTAAAATCTTCCACCCCGTACCTCTCTATCGAGCTAGCGACGGTCAAGAATCTGCTCCAAGACGAACCAGATGGCCCTACATTTTCGTACGGTGCTTTCCTAGAATATCTCAAGACGGCAAAGAACAGTTACATGCAAGAGATCCGGCCTACTGTACACAGCATCTCGCTTGCGCGACCGCCAGGCACGGTCTTCAGAAGTCTTACGTTTTGATTGCTCGGAGCGGGTCCGGCGGAAGTTATGGTTGGCGATGAGGTGTGGGTTCTTGCAGGGTCGACTGTGCCTGCTGTGTTACGGCCGCGTCGAGAGGAGCAAGAGGGGGGACAGGGCTTCTCGACTTTGTCGGGCCGGGAGATGGCGCACTATTATGAATTGTTTAGGTTAGCGTATGTGCACGGCATCATGGAAGGGGAGGCGGTGGCGGGCGAGAAAGGAGAATGGAGGGATCTGATTTTGGAGTGATTTTTCTTTCGGTAGCTACCCTACCGATGTCTATATGAGTAAATCTGCGGGCTGTGAGCTACCTGTTGCTAAATCCCTCGCCGCTACCCATGCAGGAGACACCACCTTCAAACGCTGTCTTTCAGACTGACTTTCTACTAGCACTTTACAAACACTACGTACGTGAACAGCATGGGACATTTTCTTGAAACCCCGATTTCGCGGTGTAGGTGGTCCCAAGCCTTTTCTGGTACCGAGACCTAGTCTCAATTTGTTGAATGTGGAGAGGTTGGTTACCCACGCCACCAAAGTTCCTGAACACAAATACATTAAACTGTAACTTTAGTTTGCAGCTGTACTTACTATCTAGCGTAGCGGGGCATCATGGTCCGGTACCTGTAGACGCCGAAAATGCGTTTCCATTTTGTTTTTAGAGAAAGCATTTATTTAGGTCGGGTCCAACGTCATTCCCTTTCTCAGAGGCGACTATGATGGGACTTCGAAATCGTAGCAATGTTTTGCAAAATGGCCGAGCCGGTCGGGGAGCCAGTTTGCCTCGCACTTGCCCAAGCAGAGACGGTGGCCGACGATGCCAGTGCCGGTCCCCGCGCAAGCGGTGGCGCGTGAATCTCGTTGCGGAGGTACTATGTCCGTACCGGCTGGCTACCTAATAGGTGGAACGCATCGAGGGCAAGGCTTGCCTCCCGATTGCCGTCCGGGGAGAATAGCCGACGGATGGTTCAGCGGTGTCAACGCCCTTCCCGGCTTGGGACTGCCGCAACCTTAAATCCTGAATGCGGAGTACTAATCGAACCGGAGTAAACTCTTGCTGCTTCCCGCTTGCAGTTCCCCTGGTTGCGACGCAGCTTATTGCCGCGCCAGTACCCATGCATGGCCAATCTATACAACTGCGTCCCCAAATTCTCCCACCTACCGCACCAATCCGACATGATATTGGAGTCTTGACATCGCCATAGCAAACAGCGCAATGTGTATAAAGATTCTCCCAGAAGGCCCTCGGCCAAAATTGCACGGTGTCTGCAGCAGAAGCTCTCGCCGATACCGTGACAATGAAGGCCGTCCTCCTCGTCCTCGGCTCCGCCGCGTCTGTTCTCGCCGCTAACGCGTGCCCGCCGTCCGACTGCAGCAAGGCGCCGCTGAAGAACAACAAAGTATGCGACACTTCATTGAGCCCCACGGCGCGGGCCGCTGCCCTCGTGGCCGCCATGACGCAGAGCGAGAAGATCGTGAACCTGGTGAGGCAAGTTTCGCTTCCAGGTTGCCAAACGTGTTTGCAGTCCACCAATACTAACCTCCATTCCCTTCTAGCAAATCGCCCGGTGTATCTCGCCTCGGCCTAAACTGCTACAACTGGTGGAACGAGGCACTGCACGGTGTCGCGGGAGCACCAGGCATCGACTTTAACGGCGCCTTTTCAACAGCCACGTCCTTTCCCATGCCTATCCTCACGGCCTCGGCATTTGACGATGATCTGGTCTTCAGTATTGCGTCGATAATCGGCCAAGAGGCACGAGCATTCGGAAACAACGGCAAGTCTGGGCTCGACTACTGGACCCCAAACGTCAACCCCTTCCGCGACCCGCGATGGGGTCGGGGCTCCGAGACTCCGGGAGAAGATGTCGCCCGTATTAACGGGTACACTGCCGCTCTCGTCCGTGGTCTGGAAGGCAATAAGACGCAGAGACAGATCATTGTGACCTGCAAGCATTACGCCGGCTACGATCTGGAGGCTTGGGGAGGCGTCGACCGTCACAGTTTCAACGCCAAGATCACGCCCCAGGAGCTCGCCGAGTATCACATGCCCCCATTCCGCGTTTGCGCCCGAGATATGAACGTCGGGTCCTTTATGTGCTCGTATAACGCCGTCAACGGCGTACCATCATGCGGAAGTAAATATCTGCTGCAGACTGTCCTCCGCGAGCACTGGAACTGGACCTCGCACAACAACTACATCACCAGCGACTGCGAGGGCGTGGCCGACTTGTTTAGGGGACATAAATACTCGTCTAGTCTGGCGGCCGGTACCGCAGCTGCCTTCAACGCTGGCATGGACAACAGCTGCGAGTATTCCGGTGGATCATCCGACATCAAAGGCGCCGTCAACAGCGGCGCTCTGACTGAGGCGACCATGAACCGGGCTCTGACGCGGCAGTATGAGGGTCTCGTGCGCGCCGGCTACTTCGACGGCTCGGCTTCCCAGTACGCGTCCCTGGGCGCGTCAAGCGTCAACACACCCGCCGCAAAGCAGCTCGCGCTTCAAGCCGTGACAGACAGCGTCGTCATGCTGAAGAACGACGGCACGCTTCCCATCAAGGCGGGCATCAAGGTCGCCATGGTGGGATTCTGGGCCGACGACAAGACCAAGCTGCGGGGCGGCTACAGCGGCCCGCCGCCGTACCTGATCACGCCCGTGGCTGCTGCCAAGGACATGGGCATCACGGTCAACGTGGCAAACGGCAACACAGACGCCGCCGTGGCTGCTGCGCAGAAGTCGGATGTCATCCTGTACTTTGGCGGCCTGGACACGGATTCGGCGGCCGAGGGTAAGGACCGAACAGCGATCGCTTGGCCGTCAGCGCAGCTTACCCTCATTGAGAAGCTTGCCGGCCTCGGGAAGCAGTTGGTAATCATTCAGATGGGCGACCAGGTCGATAACTCGCCTCTGCTCAAAAATAAGGGAGTCGGCTCCATCCTCTGGGCGAGCTGGCCAGGCCAGGAAGGCGGCTCTGGCCTTATGCAGCTCATCACCGGCAAGAAGTCTCCCGCCGGCCGTCTCCCCGTCACCCAGTACCCGTCCAGCTACACCTCCCTCGCCATGACGGACATGAACCTGCGACCCAGCGGCTCCAACCCAGGCCGCACATACATGTGGTACCCGAACGCAGTCCAGCCCTTCGGGTACGGCTTGCACTACACCACCTTCGAGCCGTCCTTCGGCACCTTTTCGGAAACCCTCGCCATCGCCGACCTCACCGCCGGCTGCAAGGAACAGTACCTGGACAAGTGCCCGCTGCCAGGCCTGCCAATCCGCGTCAAGAACGCTGGCAACGCGACGTCCGACTACGTGGCGCTCGCTTTCGTGTCCACGGCCGATGCGGGGCCTGCACCACGCCCGATCAAGCAGTTGGCGACGTACGGACGGCTGCGTGATATCGCGCTTGGTGCGACGGCAGAGACGACGCTGAAGTGGACGCTGGCGAATCTGGCGCGCCATGATGCCAAGGGGAATATGATCTTGTATCCGGGCACGTATTCGCTCACGCTTGATCAGCCGACGCTGGCGACGTTCAAGTTGACGCTGACGGGTACGGCGGTAACGTTGGATAACTGGCCGGCTGCTTAGGAGGGGTGCTGGCGGAATTTTGCTGGGGGGCCGGTGTGATCTTGTCTTGGTATACTTGGGGTAATATATGTTGTCCAACTGGGGGCTTCATTCTCGTAGAGCCCAATGGACAATACAATTGAGATACGTTGCCATTTGCTAGAAAAAGTGTCGATTTCTAGTGCATCTTGTCCCAGGCACCGCAAGGTGGAATGGGGGCTGCAGTTTCTACGTGGACCGTGGGAAGCAAGGCACCCTCGACACCTGCACCATCTGCGGGTTCAAACCTGTGAGGTTGAACCTGGCAGATTGGGTGCAGGCTGGAGGTCCCGCTCCTCTGAGAGTGGCTGTGTTGACGCTGGTACCTATACCCTAACCAATCATCACCCCGTATCTCTGGAGTCTCCAGCTTTTTCGACCACTTTTGACTGCACAGTCCCTGCCACCATGGTCCTTGTGAACCGATCGCTATCGTCCTTCACTGAAGCCTCCTGCTTTTTCGACCTCTCTTGACTGCACAGGCACCATCTGGTGATATAAGCCAATCGCCATCGTCTGTCACTGGAGCCTCTAATAGTCTTTTCGACCTCTGTTGTTAGCACAGGCGTCCTTGGCAGTCAGGTGCTCCTCAAACAAACAACCACTCGCATGCCGACTATCCCACCATGTCATTCCGAGGCAAACCAGCCTAGTTGTCTACGACGAATCTAGGCACACGAAATTTCCTTTTCCGTTCGCAATCCTAAGCGGGGGTGAGCTGGGGTGAGCTGTGGCTGATTTGTCCTGAGTTTTTCCTGAGTCTTCCCTGAGCTAGCCCAAACTCTGGCAAGCTGAAGAGTATGGGGACCCTAGGCCTACGGGTATTTATGGCTCTCCTGGAGTGTCTCCTCGAGCGTCTTGAGAACTCGCTCGGCGAGCCGCTCGGACCACCCGGCGGTACCCACTACCCACCTTGTCGTTAAGGCGTAGAGTGAGAGCCTTGCCGGGCTTTTCGGCGCGAATGAGTATCGAGATGATGTCGGCAGCGAGGGAGCAGATGTCTGCTTCGTCTTGGGGCAGGCGGGCGCCACGAAGGGCTGCAGGAGCTTGGAAAGAGGGTTTCTTGGTTAAGATGCGGTGGTATTCACGTGGAGGTGGCACATCATGCAATTCAGAATTAGACCGTCACTGGTGTTCATCCCGCCTCTACAAACGGTTCATGCGGGAACGTTAGCGATCATGCCACCATCGACCCTTCAACGGACCATCACCCCACCCCAGCCGTAAACTACTTCGATGATAAAAGACGACGTGTTGAATGTTTTGAAAGCGGTTCAGACGCTAAAAATTCTTTCATCTGCAGAGAATAATACCTCATTTTCAGTTTGTAACCATTCCAAAAAGAACAAACCATGTGGCCGTCGATCGTGCTTCAAGGTCAGTCAAACACGCATCACCCCAACACCACCACGCACTCAACCTATCTCGCTGACCATTCCAAGTTCTGGGTGTATGGGCCTGCAACACCATAGCGCAAACCATCACCGGCCAGTCCATCTTCGTCTCTAAATCCAACAGTCTCGCCTTCGGCATCAACATCCCCGCTGAAAAGCCTGCTGACCTCTACTTCGCCCTCCGAGGACGCCTCGTCAACACATGGACCGCCATCGGCCTCGACAAAACCACCATGACAGGCGCCCTGGTACTTCTCATCTACCAAAACGCAGCCGGCACGAACGTAACCCTTAGCACCAGACTCTCCACATCCACCATCGAGCCCGACTTCACCCCGGATTTCCACGTCCAAGCCCTTCCCGGGACGGGCGTCGACACCGCGTCCGGAACGATCCTCTTCAACGGGAAGTGCTCTGACTGCTGGAGCTGGCCCGGTGGCTCGCTGGATGTCCGCGATGCCCATGCGCCGTTCATCTACGCCGTAGGGCCGAAAGGCGATCTGCGGAGCGATGACCCGGCGGAGTCGGTGGGGTATCATGAAGAGTACGGCTGGTTCAGGATGAACCTGACTGATGCTGTCGGGGCAGCCCATGTCCCCGTGCTGAGCCAGCAGCAGCAGTCGAATGCGTCGGAGGTGGGGAAGGAGTATACGGGCCAAAAGGATTTGGTCGCTACTATCCACGGGATAGTTCTGCTGGTTTGCTTTCTCGGGCTGTTCCCGGCGTGCGTGGTTGTTCTCCATCTGTTCCAGATGCCGAGGGTGTTCAAGGCAGGGCAGATCATCAGCGGGATCGCGGCTGTGGCCGGGATCGGGATCGGGATCTACGGGGGGACGTATTATAACAAGGTAGGTGGTGCTCAACTGCCCCCGTGGCAGAAACTTTGATGCTCTCTGCTGAAACTCTTTTGTCAGACTGAAAAGATGGCGACTGCACATCAAGTCATCGGCTTCATTGTGCTCGCGTTCCTCCTGATCGATGCCGTCCTCGGCTGCACTTTTTACCCCCGATATCGCAGAAACGAATCCACTGGAAAGGGAACATCTCGCCTGCTGCATATTCTCGTCACGTCCTTTGGTCACTTAACGCTTCTCCTGGGTTGTATCAATGGCTTCTTGTACGTGAAGGCACCAAACACCACACGATTTGCTGCTAACTGAGACCCTCACAGGGGCTACGCGCTAGCTGGTCATAACGAGAAGAACAAGATAATAGGTGGAGTGTTTGCCGCTGTTGTTGCCATCTTGTGTTTCACCCTCGTCTTTGCCCATCGCCGCGATTCTCAACGCAAGATGGAAGAGGCGCACGAATAAGGTGGATGTGGTCCGTGAGTGCGAGGTCTGGATTAGCTGCAAGAACCGAAAAGGTAACTCGCTGCAAAGCAAGCCGGTCTGCCAGGCGCGATTAAACAATATTCCTATGAGAGTCTCATTCCTATGTGGAAACGGTTTTACAATACAAACCCCATCTTACTGTTTGTACCGTTCTTGCGAAGAGGTAATGTTTTCACCACTTCACGCCTAGTGGGGGTACTAGACCTGTCTGCTAGGCACCTTAACAAGGTACCAAATCTCTGTATTAGTTGGGCGCCCTAGCAGTTTTATCAGTGAGCGTTACAGGTGATTGTTAGGGGATCAGCCGCGCTAACAATGTTTTTCAGGAGTCGCATGGTAGATTGACAGGACATAGTGGTGCCAATTGAACTTCACACAGCCACATGTCGGGAAAGACTGGAGACACTGAAATAACTGATAGAGGGTTCCATCGAGCTGGAGAATTCGGTCACTGCCGTCCTGTCTCGTGCCTCATGTGACTCTCTGACGATCTTGCCAGAGGTGTTGCGCTGCGGCGGTCAGCTCGGCGTACAATTGCTCCGGGGGCAGTCCCAGCCGTTTCGGTCCGGACTTCTCGAGGATCGCACCGTCCACTCTAGAGGCTAGGCGTCGGCCCGCAATCGAGGTTCAGAGCAATCGTTCCAATCGTCGCCGTCGTCATCAAAAGGGCCCATTTCGTATTAAAATCGAGGATGCAATTGATTGAAGTTGTTTCCGGCTTGATTCAACGATTTGCGCGCTGTTTGGTGGAAGTTATTTACAATTGTGGTGGTGATCTTGGTGATGGTGGCAAATGGTGGGGGTGCGTGGCTGACAGCTGTCACAGATGCGCGGCAATGGAGGGGATGTTGCAGGGTTATGGTATGTATAAGAATTAAGTGGTCATAGTACAAGTAAGACGAGAGCCATAGTACAAGGATGCGTCCTCTATATCCTTTCATATCTAAAGTATGCTAGTTCTCGGCGTAAATTATATGCGCAATATTCACTTACGAATGCCACACCTTAAGTACGCTTAAATAGCGTTTTTTGCTCTTAGGCCTTAGATTCCTGCGACCTGAGGGTTGATCTTGGACCGGTCTGCTGTAAGGCCTCTCCTTACGGCCCGCTTAATAACAGCATCTGCTGGATTAGACGCCGTTGATTCGAGCACCATATCTTTACGTTTTGTCAAGGGTAGTGATGAGTTCAAGGTATTGAACAACAGAAGTAACTGTCAGAAAGAAAGAGGTTCTGACCTCTGGCCAGAACAACAACAAGGCGGAGGTTCTGGAAAGTAAGCCCGCGCAACGACTGTTGTCACTATTCACCACTATAAATAGGACCTTTCTGGCCATTGCTAAAGCTGAACAAGCAATTCAATCAACCAGTTGCAACCCTCATTTCAATTCCAGAAATTCTAGTGTGCAGTGTTTCTGATAATAAGAGTGTATGCAGTTAGTTGTAGGTGCGAGATGCTGAGGGCAAAGGCTAGGTAAAGGCGGAACCATTCGCTTTCGGAAGACGGGGATCAATTAGCCACTTTTATGTATAGGACCAATTCTGGGCGAGCTCGGCTAGAACTGAAGTAGGCTGAGCAAGCCTGAGAAAATCCTGAGAAAATCCTGAGCCGGGCCTGAGCCAGGGTGAGCATTGTCACATGAGCGAGATACGAAAAGGGAAACTTGATGTACCCATATTCGTCGCAGAAAACAGGGGATTCACAGTCACGGCGCTGGCACGGAACCGATCAATATCGTCCGTAACTGGAGCCTCCAGCTTTTCTGGCCTCTGTTGCCAGCACAGGCACACACGGGCACACCTCCAGGTGTGGAATTTCACGTAGTCAACCAGAAACGCAGTAATTGCAAGCCGCAAAGTGTCTGTTCAAATTCAAGGACCGTTGGGCCGTGAAAACCCGGACTAAGCGCGGCCACGCAGCCCTCGTGGCGCCAAGGCTTGATTCTGCAGCATTACCTCGTTCTAATAACTTGAGGTCTCCACCTATCCGTCTCCTGGTTCCTGGTCCCAATCCATCTGAGCCAGATCGGGGTATTGCTCCAGCACAGCATTTGGGAAGAACACAATATCTGGGATGGAGGGAGCCGAGGAAGTCGAGCCAACAAATGTTGTCGTGTCAGGGGTGTTGAGAACAGGCATCTGGCTAGCTGACGCTATGGCCATGTTATGCAGTCGTCGTCGCTCTAGCATCTCCTCATCAAGAAGCGGTTTGATACAGATGCGACCGGCTTCCGACTTGAAGTGTCGTCCATGCGATTTGCCTTGCGCGAAGCGGCGTCTACACCCCCATTGGCCCCCGGCCTTCAGGTCTCCTTTGCAGACGAATTTCTTTTCGCCAGTATGGAGATTTTCGTGGCTCTTGCGATCATTGTTCCTGCTAAAGGCCTTGCCGCACAGAGTGCAGACAAAAGGTCGTTCGTCAGTGTGTGTCCGAAATGAGACCTCAGGTTGTGTGCGCGGGTGAAGCGCTTTGGGCAGAGCGTGCATCGGAAAACTGCAGGTGCCTTGTTGACCTTTGCGTTCGGGTTTGGATTCGAGACGTTGGGGAAATCGGCACCATCCGCTCCAACGCTGTGTGTCTCCAGCAAGTGTTTGTCAAGGTCCTTTTTCGAGACGCAGCCAATGGTGGCCATGGGGCATCCGTCGAATGTGCACATGTAAGCTCGCTCGTGACGATCTACGTGCTTGTCCCTATCTTCCTGGACTTCGAAGCCATCATAGAAGTGCTGGCAGTAGATTCTTGAACATCTGAACAATTTGCTGCCATAGTACAACTCCAGCGCTGCCCTGATTTCTGGCGTGAGGCTTGCTCGAACTGTATCCTCGAGCAGTAACCTAATGCGCCGTGTAATGCTGGGTAAGTCGAGCTGGTCCGGAGTCTCGTCATCGTTCTTCAGGCCGTCGATGACGAGAAGTTGCTTCCGTGACCACACAATGGCCTGTGTCAACGAGTCGTAAAACTCGAACCGCTTCATCAACCGCAGCTTTTCGTGCATCTGGTTAGAGACGTTGCTTGGTGGGCACTCGGCAGAGAAGTGTTGATCGAGGAATGGGCCGAACGTCTCCTCCAGCTCCGAGATGTCGGATTCGTCGTGGCCCTTTTCGGATATCCATGCCATCAAATGGTGAACCCAAGAGGCCACTGCGTACTCGTAAAAAGCAAAGTAGCCCGAAGCTAGAGCAGTCTTTCTCCCTGGGGCGCAAATATCAGGAAAGTTGATGTATGCTATGCACAACAGGCAGAACTCGAACTCAACCTTTGTGGGCTGTACGACACCCACACTTTCGAACTTCAAGAAACTGCCAAGTATTAGCAAGGTGAAATACCTGGTTTGACAGCATACAGACACAATCCCAAACCACGCAGCACCCTGTGACTTACTCTCTGACGGTGCTGTGAACAAATTTGACAGTTTGGTCCGAACGTACTTCGACGAAGGAGGCGCACAGATCCTTGGAAGTATCTACCAAACGGCGGTCCGCTTCGTTGATGGTCTCGTTCTCCAAGTCAATCGATATCGCCGCTTGGATTTCGTACCACCGCAATGGTCGCATAGACAGAGAGATCCAAGACAGTAGTTTCTTGGTGATCTCCCATTGTGCAATGTGGACATCTCTGAGCCGTCGAAGAATTCGATTGTATCTATGTATGTTCGTCAGCACAACTCCCCCGAAGGTCGGAGAAGAAACATACACCTCTTTTAGCTCAGTAGGAAAGCCTTCAGCTCCCCATTCGCGGAGAAGGTGCTCTCTCGATGGTTGCTGATACAGTTCCGTGAGGACGCACTTTGCAAAGATGAACATGCCTGCGTATGACGTGTCGGTTAGCTGATTCCTTGATTAGGAATTGACTTGGCTCAACTCACCTTGAGAACGTTCGGGAACAATTTTGGCGATGGCCAGGCCAAGATCCTGTAATGATCCAAATCTCTCTTCAATTCGTTTCTGCCAGTGGAGAGCATACTCTGAAATGTCTTCCCTCGTCTCTTTCCCAGTTAGCCGAGGGTGGGCAACATGGCGAGATCCTTTCGGGCGAATCCATCGTCCTGGCTGACGAAGAGACATCGGATCTCGTCTTGCTTGGCGGTAGGAAGAGAGTCTGCGAATGACCTAAACCAAGTGCAGACCTCCTTTCGATCATCCCTCGTGCATTCGTCTATGCCGTCCAGGATCACATATGTCTTGCGGCTCTTCAAAGCTGTCTCTAGCAGTTCCTTCGCAAGGCTTCGACTTGACAAGACGGCTTGGCCACTAGACGTTGATATTTTCTCGACGTGAAGAAGAAGGGAGGGGTCTTGGGTCAGGAGCTGAGAGAGGATTGCTGTTGCCATGGGGACGAATTTGTCTCGCTCCGGATCTCCGTGCCCAAAGTAGAAAAAGGCCACCGAAACGTCCTTCAGCTCCTGTACACGCTCGATGATGGCGGAAGCTAAGGTGGATTTGCCTTGGACATGTCAGCCAACATATAGAGCGGTAGGATTGAATGACGGAAATTACCTGCGCCCGGTTTTCCATTGATCCAGAGAAGCGGCGTCGAGCAGTAGAGAGGATCAAACCACTCTTGAAAGCTGTTTTCTGCGAGAATCCAGTGGCCGGACTTGGGATTCCAGGACCTGGCTTCCAAACAGCGCTCATGAGCGTCCTGAACGTTCGGGGAGGATAGCCATTGAAACACGGCTGACCTGCACTGCCTCTCCTCAGCAAGTTTGAGTTCCCGGAAATTGGCTTCAGACCGCGTGCGTAGATTCTGAACCGTTTCGAACTCGACAAGGGAAGCTCTGGTCTCAATGAGTCGTCGGTGACGGGTCAGGTTGTCCTTCAGCAGACCGATTTCCGACGCAAAGCCTTTCCAGCTTGTCTGAAAGAGCGATCGCCACACTACGGGCGTCGAGACTAAGTAAGCGTGTGACCGCACAGATAGTCGGTCGGAAGGGGGAGCATATGTTTTTGCCGAAAGTATCGAAGAGCTACAACATGGGACGCTCAAAATGTCCTCGTAGATTATCCCAAGGAGCTGCCGCATATGGGCATTTTCTGAGATCAGTGTTTTGTAGGATTCCAGCAGGAGGATTGATAGATATCCAACAGGGAGTTGAATGCATCGACAAAGCTTGAGGCTACCATGATGAGAAACTTCAACGGTCCCTGCGGCTGTGAGTGATGTCATCGAGGATAATCGTGGACGGGTGCTTATCCAAACAAACGCCAGGATTTCGGATGTATTAACGAAGACTTTGATGACCTTGCCATACTCGGCCATCGTCTTTAAAAAGGGGTCAATCCTCTTCATGTAGACCAGCGTCTTCTTCTTGGATTGCTCCTGCTGGACCGAGCTCAGCGTCGTAAATACATTGTCGAAACTGCCGAACTGGAAGTACTGCAACTCTTCACTGGTCAGTTCCGCTTTTTTCTTAAAAGCATCTAGCGCGTGACGGAACTGCTCTTTCATGTCCATGTTGGATGGGACGAGGAAGAAGCTTAGCCGTGGTGGGCGGGTGATAGTGAAAGATGGACTGCTGCGCAGACATGAAGGGTTGTGCATTCGCTGGCCGCGGGGGTGAAAAGACAGACGAGAAAGGCTTTTGTGGGGGAACCATGCGGTTGCCACGAAACTGCCCGCCTCGTTGTTTCCACCTGAGACATCCCATGGCTGTGTCTGCGGCTAAGAAATCAGAGATGCAATGCGCCCCTTCCCCAAGTACCTCACCGATTGCCCGAGAGCCAATTGGCATTCCCGTGGAGCGAAAAGCATGAATTTTTTTATTTTTTATTTTTTTTTTTGATTGGGCTAGAGCGTGGAAGGCCCAACCTACAACCACCCGACTGGGCGGGACTGCTTTGACCCAAATGGCAGCAGGCTGTGCAGGCCACTGCTTCCACCAGGATGTTCCATCCGAGTCAAGTCAGCTTCCTCACAGCGGGGCCTCACTCACACTTCGACCATTAATCTCAGTATCACCATTTGCGGCTCTTCGTAACTTTGTGGTCACCCTCCGGCGAGGCACCGCGAACATGGAGGGCACCTACACTTCGAAGAGACGCAATGAAACCGACGATGATGCTCGAAGCGGCAAGCGCCCGCAGCTTAATGGGGGTCAGATTGGTTTACAGAACGGGTTCTACGGAAGCTTTCAGCAAGGCCTCTCGAACAGCTTCTTGCCTAACAGTGCTGCTGCTGCCCTCTTCTCGATCTCGGTTTCCTCAACCAATCCACCTCCAGTCTCTCCAACCCCTCCGAATTTCCGCCCCCCTTGTTCTACCCTAACAACGAGGGCCTCAGCGGAGGCTATTTCAACCAGCACACGATGGGAAACCCAGGAGGGGTCGCGCTCTCTTCATTTCCTACACAAGAAATCTGTTATGGCATGGTGAGTAGATCATGCTTACTCAATGATACCCAAACCCGATCCAGAATATTTGCTGACCTTTAAAAGCTTGCAAATGTCGAGGTTCAACTAAAATGGCTACCAGAGACATATCAGCCAGTGCGTCAAGTTTTTGATGAGGGCAAGGCATCTCACCGGTTGCAGATCGAGCTAAAGTCGGACCATGCCCTGATCCAACCTCCAGATGGACAGGCCGTAGCCGTGCTGACCACGGACTCCTTTCGAGCACTGGCACTCTGTGGAACCGCCGCAGGGTATCGTATCGGCGTTTGGGTTCTCGATACCGAATGGAATGACAAGGTGGCAGAAGCGCGGAAAGTGCAGACAAATCGCCGGAAAATTGTGCGTATGAGTGTCAGCTTGGTGCTTTTTGGGCAAAGGGCGTTCGGAGACCAGGTTGCGGCCGCCCTCGGCAGCTCCCAGCAATTCCTGCAGCCTCCTAACACAGGAATGTTTGACTGCCTATACGAAAATCCTCAATCATTGCAGGTACCAGACCCGCCGCCTAGCATGCAAAATAGGGACAGAGCTCTGCCTGCTACTCTAATGATTCAGGAATCGGACGACACGGCGGTCAATGCTGGGAAGCCTCAAGACGGAGAAGCAGCCCAACTTGCTGATCTCATTACAGGGTTAGAGGACTGGTTTGATAGGCTGCCGGCTCATCGGTCTATCACCATGGCTTCAAGAGACTTTCGCATCCTAACCCCTCTCTTTTTGTAATTCGCCCACTTGGTCCCTACCTAGCAAAAGACACGAGGTTAACAGAACGTCCCAACAGGCATCAACAAGAGGCATTGGATTTTATGATCCGCCGCGAGGCCAGATTATCCAGTCTAGAGGCTGGGCTGTGGGAGCCAAAGATCCTCCCGAGTGGAGAGGACTAGTACGTCTCCCGTGCCGGTGCCGGCGTACCATTTGGCTGGGCAGATGGGTAGCTAACACAGCGCCTCAAACAGTGATCAAAATTCCGTCACGGGAGCCAAGAGCAAATCAGCCAAAGACTTTATGGGAGGAATCCTGGCAGATGTTATGGGGCTTGGCAAGACGCTTACAACCTTGGCGCTGATCGTTTCGTCACTGGAAAGGGCGAGGGACTTTGTTTCCCTATCCTCTCATATTCAGACGAGCAAACAAGGCCCTATTACTACCGCCTGTAAGGCGACTATGGTAATTTTACCATTAGAACGTAAGGCGATGTACATTTCCCATACTAGGTACTTACGACACGGTACCTAGCTAATTATTTCACCCTAGTTCTACTCAACACATGGGCGAGGGAGATTGAAAGGTAGGTTTGTTGTTCCTGCCACAACCTCTTCCGCCGGACGCGGACTGACCACCATCTTGCGTAGACACTTGTATCCTGGATCGCTGCGACATGTCAAATTCCATGGCCAGGACAGACACAAGGGTGCCGCGCAACTTCACCAGCAAGATATTGTACTCACGACATACGGGACGGTGATGGCAGAGCATCGTCGTGGGCCAAACCGCAGCCCTCTCCATCAGCTCAGCTGGTTTCGACTGCTTTTGGATGAAGGCAAGTACCTACTAGTACTTACATACACAGAGCTAATCAAGTAAATAGCCCATACTATTCGGAACTGGTCGAGTAAGCAGTTCAGTGCCGTGTGCAGCATCCCATCACAGGCGCGGTGGTGCCTAACCGGGACACCGATCCAAAACTCTCTGGATGACCTCGGGGCCCTGATAAAATGCCTGCGGATGCCTCTCTTCAGCGAAACCGCGACGTTCCGGAAATACGTGACGAAGCTCCACTACAGCAAAGACGGTACAAACGGAGAATTCAGGAACATGCAACTTATTCTTTCGAGCATCTGTCTACGGAGGAACAAGACGGTTCTGCCGAACCAGGAGCATACAAAGTTTGAGACTATCACACCAGTCTTTACCGCACAAGAGCGACGGGAATACCGAGGCTTGGAATTGGCATGCAAAAGAGCTATAACTATCGGAAGCAAGGGCCTCGGCGATGACAAGACGCACCACATGGTTATGGAGGCTTTGTTTCGTCTAAGGATATTCTGCAACAACGGCCCCCTGGCGGATCCTGGGTCAACTACATTCTCGGCCTTAAAACCTTCAGCACACCCCGACGAGATGCTCAGTCTCCTTCAGCAGAGCAGCGAAGCCCTTTGTACTTACTGCTCCGTGGACATCCTGTCCATTGGCGGCTCGGCGGACACCAATTCGGGTTGTCTCACGCAGTGTGGGCGAGCAGTGTGCGGCGAATGCTATGAGGACCCATACTGTAGCGGCCACTGCAAGGGCGAGCCATTTGTCTGTCTGTTATGCCACACTGAGCATGAGGTAGACAGCTTGAAAGGTAGTGAAAGTGTCGCCCAGGGGGCCAGCGAGAAGCAGTGGCCGTCCAAGATCGCGGCGGTGGTCCAGAACGTTCAGGCTCACTACCTTGGGAATAAGTGGTAAGATGTGGTAGTCCTTTCTCATTCCACATCGAGTCTAGTCTACTAATCTACCTGCCTATTCTAGCGTGATATTCTCGTTCTGGAAAAAGACACTCGACATCCTCGGCGCCGCCTTGGAGGCTCAAAAGATTGAGTATCTCCGCGTCGATGGAGACATACCAGTAACAAAGTGAAACACAATCCTGCTACAGTTTCAAAACAAATCCGTGTCCCGAGTTCTTCTGATCACTTTCTCCACCGGCGCTGTTGGGTATGTACCTATGCACCTGTCGGAGATACTTCCCGCTCTCAATGTGCGCAGATGAGGTGGTGCGTTTTCAGCTAACAGCTTTCGGACTGAACGGCCTCACCGTCGCGAACATGGTCCACATTCTCGAGCCTCAATGGAAACCTGCGGTGGAGAACCAGGCTATCGGTCATGTTCTGCGTCTGGATCAGCAGAGAAGAGTGACGGTGCTGCGATATGTGATGCAGCCGTCCATCGAAGAGGTTGATACATGAAGCTCATCGCTGGTACGGACCTTGAGCTAACCGTAGTGATTGCCAGGTTGTTCAAGGCAGACAGCTACGCAAGCTTCAGTTGGCAAGCGGCGGATTTCGAAGTCAGGAGGAGCGACGAGGGCTCAAGTCCAACCAGTTACAGCAACTGCAGGAGTACCTCGAGGCCAGTGAATTGAAATAACACTCCAGCCTCCAGAGTAAGACAGTCCGCACGTTTAGACCAAGTACCAAGACAGAGCGAGCTTCCAAGGTGCATTCAATAGGTACCTACTGCATCGAATTATATACAGCATAACCGCTACGCGGTGGCTCAACGCCACCTCGGCGGCCCCAAGAACTGAACCATATACGTGTTCTTAAACCCTGCGGACGGGAGGTGTTCTTCCACAGAACCCACATCCACTCCCTCCAACACTTCCTCATCCGAATCCTCCGTCGCATTGTAAATCACACGCACCTGTTTTGCATTCGGATCATCGTGGAGGTAGAGGCAGTCATCAACCTCGCCGTCCTCGTCTCCTTTAAAATCCTCCCAAATCTCGTCATCCGAGTCATCATCATCCGAGTCGGTCTCCTCATCATCACTACTCTCACTCTCACTGCTCGAGGCGTAGTAAGCCCTATCCCGCCCCTCCTCCCCCTCCCCCTCCTCCACCTCCGCTAATTCCTCCTCCTCTCCCTCCTCTACTTCCCCCTCCCATTCCTCGACACCACAGCCCCTAGAACATGAACTAGAGACACTCCGCTCAAACGCCGCCTCCGCTTCAGCATCCGCGTCGTCGATCCTACCCAAAATATCATCCAGCAAGTTCGCGTGCCCCACGAGACGCACAAGGCTGCGGTCCGGATATGTCGCCTCGCGATAGAGCTTGTCGCGCGCAATTCGGGACAGTCTGTGCAGCTGTGCGACGGTGTTGGCGGTGTCTGAGTCTGGGACACTGCCTGTGGGAGGAAACACGGAGTGTCCCCGGGCGCGGCCGTTCGGGGCGGCGTGCGAGTTGGTGGTCGTGGTGGGTGCGGTTGGATGCTGCTGGTGTTTGTGGGGACGGGTTGGGGATGGATGTGGCATGTAAGTGTAGATTGTTGGTGTGGGTTTGATTGTTGTTGTTGTTGTTGTTGTCGTTGTTGACTTTTAGGTTTTGGCTTCTTTCCCTTTTTCGTTTGGTGGGGTATGCCATGCTAGCTGCTACCTAAAACTCCGAAGTGTGTGTGATACTGCCGTCGTTTATGTGCCCAAATTGGGGGGGAAGGTGGGCGGGTTGGGGCAAGGGCAGCTACCTACCGAGGAATGTCTGAGTTCCATGTGGCAGGGCGGGGCGGGCCGAGACAAGGCTAGAATTTGGAAGAGGACGCGAAGTCACGTTGTGACGTGCCGCTGGGAACCGAACCGTCAGGTTCAAGTCGAGAACTTGTCAGACCACATCCGCTACCTACCCGTGGAATGATTGCGACGCAGGCGTGGCAGACCAACGCCGAGCGGGTATAAAGGGAGGAAGGATGAGCCCATCAGCCCATCAACTTGGCATGGCCTGAGTGTTCGAGCGAGTAAGTTAACACATACTATCATCGTTTGCTGATCAGGGGTCTTGTGCTGTCACGCCAGCAATCGAGCGACCGAGCGGTGTGCGAGTCGGGCGGGTCGGTCACGGCGCCGGGCCACTGTTCGGGTCTCGGTCGCTTGGCCTGCAGCTAGGCAGTGAGCGGGCGCTAATCAGAGGGGGAGATGCGATCGTGGCCAAGCGGCTTCAGTTGCTGACACCCTCAACCAGCCGGACACGGTCGTCCCACCGGCCTCGTGACCACCCGGCGCGCATCAGTACCTCAGTCCTCGTTCATGATCTCCTGAGATTGTCTGGCGTTTCAACAGCGGTCGCTCCGGCTTTCCCCGGACGGCGGTTGCGGAGCTAGTTTGCGCAGAGAATTTACGCTGGGAGACCGTGGCCAAGAAAAAGAAGTGATGGTGGTGCACGTAATAACAGCTGCGGTAGCCTATCAGGGCCAGGGCATGACACACAAAATCGCCTGACGGTTGCTTGCGCCCTGTCGGTTCAGGGCGGCTGTCCTGATCGCGATTGGCACGTCGTCCCGGCTCATGCACTACATGCACGGGAAAATAAGCAGTGCTGCGACTCGGCAGTCGGTCTAGAACGCTGGCGGAAAGATCAAAAATCAAGTTGGTACTGTTTTGACCACAGACAGACACACGGAAGCAAATGTATCACAATTGCCTATATTTTCAACTCGACCCCAGACAGGGAAGGGGCACGCAACACTAAACTTCATTGTGGCCCCCAAGTCCAACACACTGATAATCACCAACTGAATATCCCCACCAACATGAACTATCACAACAACAACATGGGCAATGTCAGCAAACTCCTTGAATCCCCCCCTCACCAGATTCGGTCCCGCTCACCAGCCTGGTCACCAGAACTCCGACTTCCTCCCCCTGCCCCTCTCCCTCGACGACGACGTCAGCCTATCCCCTACATACTACTTCACTGGCCTCCAATCCCCCGACACGAGCGCCGATGAACCCGCCAGCGATTATTTCCGCTCCTGCGGCATCGACGATCTCGACCCACAGCCCGCCTACCCTCCAGACAACTGCACCTTCTTCGGCGGCGGCTCGTGCTCTCCCGACTGGCTGCCCAGCCCCACCGAAGCCGACCCTCTCTACATGCATTCACCAACCTCCAACCGCCTCGCCCTCCCCACCCCAAGCCCAACCACCACTACCGGCAGCAGCATGAAGCTCCGCACCGCCTCCCGCAAGCGCCGCCAACCCAAAAAACCAACCTCATCCTCAGGCACCCACCCCTACTCCGAAGACACCAACAGCACCACTGCCAGCGACCTCTCCCCGGAAGAACTACGCACCCGCCGCTGCCACAACCTCGTCGAAAAACAATACCGCAGCCGCCTCAACGCACAGTTCGAGCGCCTCCTCGCCGTGTTGCCGCCCGAGCGCCAGCGCCGGGAAAGGGACGGTGAGAGTGACGATGAGGCGGGGGATGTTGACGGTAGTAGCAGCAGTAGTAAGCGGATTAGCAAGGCGGAGGTGCTGGATGCGGCGGTGCAGCGGATTAGGCAGCTGGAGGTGAGGAATCGGAAGTTGAGGAAGGAGAGGGAGGGGTTGAGGCGGTTGAATGCTAGTGCGGGCGATTTGGCGGTTTGGGAGGGCAGGAGGTTGTGACCTAGGGTGGTTGGTGCTAATGGTAATGGTAATGTAATGTCTGATAAGAGGAATGGAAGGTTCGATTTGAATCCGTGGGGCTCATCACAATGCTCCGCATCAAGTACGGCCGTGCCTGCCCATATAGTCTAACCCGACACTTTCTTTCCGCCCGAGTCGAAGCGCCGTGTAGATTTTCTGGCCTTGTTCCAACTCAGCCGTCAGGCTGAGGGTGGTTGTGCTCCCAGGCGCAGAGGAGGGCAGTGTGCTGAACAGCTGTCACGTGGCTGCTTGAGCGGGGTAATCTTTCAGCTTGCTTGTTCACTACCTTACTCACCTGGAACGACAGACCTGCACTTCTCGAAGCTCTTGGATGCACCTACCCTAGGATATTTGATGGCGCAACCAGGAGGCCAGGCACCGGCGTCGACAGCTGTCCCCTCGGTTGGAAACCTGGTCCGGCAAGATGAGGCCTGGAAGAAGGCTCTGGAGGCAGCCGCCAACACAACCGGAAAGCCCGTCGCAGTCCTGCTGAACAACCCCCCTCATCCCCTAGATGTCTCTGCCTACCTCGAAAGTCTCAAGGAAGCACGGAAACAGAGCAGATTTTCGAGAACGTGCCGTGCTGTTGCGGCCTGCATCGATGCAATCAGACGGCATGAGAAGGCCCTGGACATGTTCGCCCAGGCAGGCGGCATGCCAGGGTGCCTGATCTGGGGATGCATCAAGTTCGCCCTGGAGTTGTCATATGGCTATTCCAAAGACTTTGAGCGCCTGGTCAACACCATGGCCCACATCACGAGGTGGCTTGAGCCTGTCTTCATCGAGGCCAATACCTTCCAGGACTCCGCCATGGTCTCCCAGTGCCTCCTGGAGCTCTATGCCCACATCGCCACCTTTTGGACCAAGTGCCTGGAATTCTTCTCAGCATCCAAGTCGAGGCGCGTGTACAGCGCTTTCAGCGCAGTCTGGACAGACTACACCGCCGAGTATGAGACTCTTCAAGCGAATATGGATCGATCGATAAAGATACTTCTCACCGCCGCTGCAGCTGAGCATCATCGGCAGTTCAAAGAGTTCGACAAGAAATTGGGCAGATTGGCTATCTCAGAACGACAGTTCGTCCGACAGAGAGACATCGCTCACTGGCTGGCCCCACCGGAAGACGTGACTTACGGCAATGACTTCCACGTGACGGATCTGGCTGGCCAATGCTCTGCCCGCTTTGGCGACACCTGTGAATGGATCACTGATGATCATCAGTACCGAACATGGTCGACATCGACGTCAGGCTCAGCTCTGTGGGTCGAGTCCGGCCCTGGGGCGGGAAAGACAGTCTTGGCATCGTACATGATCATCCATCAGCTCACCGTGTCGAACCGGCGGTGCTTCTACTACTTTTTCAAAGGGACCGACAGCTACCGCGCCACACCTCTTGCGGGGGCAAAATGCCTCCTGAGCCAGATCTATATGTTTGCCAACGCGAGCACCTCGACATGGCCACCGAGTTTGAGGTTCTCTCAGCAGCCGTCATAGAAGACGGGCATGCGAGAAGCAAGTCCTTCGAGAAAACTTGGGGCATCTTTGTCTCGTTCGCTTCATTTATTGGCGGCTGCAAGGTCATAATTGACGGCCTTGATGAATGTTTGCAGCCAAGGCTCTTCCTCGACTCACTGCTTGCGTCATCAACCAGATGCTCAATGTCGATCGCCTTGACTTGTCGGTCGTCTACGGTGAATATTGACGGCATCGGTACCATTGTTGTCCTGAGCCTGGGTTCAAGTCATTACGGCGATCTTGAAAAGTATATTGCGCACAAAGCTTCGAATCTCCCTGTACATGTCCCTTTGGAGGTCAGGGCGACAGTTGTTGAGCGGTTAGCTGGAAAACACAACGGAATGTTCCTCTGGGTGGCGCTTGTGTTCGAAGAGCTTGAAAGCGCGGTCACCCTCGATGAGCTGAAACGAGCACTCGAAGATCTGCCTGATGGGCTCGACGAGATATACCGTAGGATTATTAGGAACCTGGACAAGAAGCTGAAGAAAGCACAGCGCCGGCTGTGCCAGAAAACCCTCGTTTGGCTCCACGCCTGCCGGCGTCCCCTCCAATTGGATTGGCTCTATGAGGCCCTCGAGTTTGAGTATCGCGGAGAGGGATTCCTTTTCACCCGCCAAGATTTTGCGGATGCCATCAAGGCGGCATGTGGTCCTTTGGTTGTGGTCAAAGGAGACGAGGTTGCGCTTGTCCATTTCACCTTGAAGCAGTTCCTCGAAGGATTTGCGGAGACAAACAGTGCACCCGCGGAATTCCGTGTTGAGGCCAAAGAAGCCCATCGACATCTGTTGCAGGTGGCCCTTGCATATATGGCGAGTATGCAGGTGGTAGAGCAACCAAATGCACCGGGCTGGTCCAAGTCCACGGGCCAACCTACCGTGGGTTTCGATCTCACCAGGCATCAGCTCGCGGGGTACTGCGCCTCCCACTGGATGGCCCACATGAGAGCGACGAGGATGTCACCCGAAGCATTCGAGGCTCTCTCGAAATTTGCAGACGCTCCTTCGTCCCTGGCATGGGTGTATTTGGTGCCAAGGCTCGACGAGCTATCCTTGGAGACCGTCTTCTGGGACCTAGAATCCTTGATCGGAGCATTAGAAAGTCACCAAAAACGCCAACCTGAGAGGATGAATGCGCTTGCTATCTCCCATGATTGGTGTGTCCTCACACGATACATCCTTTTCGAATACGGCGATGCCCTCCAGAAAGACCCTTCGTTGCTCCTCGGGATTTCGTTTTCATCTTTGGCTACGAGGAGGGCTCTCTTTCCCAACATCGCGTGGATTCGGGAGAACGACGGTGACCCGAGTTGCCACATCTTACCAGGCCCCTTCCACGTACGACATGCAATAGAAATTCCATGCCATCGACAACTACGTGGCCACGTATCGAGTCTTGAAGGCACTAAATTGCCTCCGTTTTATCGCGTCCCTGACTCCTTGGGACTGTTCCACAATCACTCAAAACTTGGGGCTTTTATCTTCGCCGACTACTACCTCCTTGACAAACCGCAGCTTTGGATCCAAGACGTTCGATCAGGGAAACAGCTACGACCAGTTACAATTGAGGCTTTTTCCGAAATCGAAAGATGCGCATCGACAAATGGTCACTACTCTTGTGATGATGAACCAGTCCTCCTAGATGCAGCGGTTTCACCAGACGAGCATATGGTCGCTTGCGTCTACGGCATGAAGAGCGGGCACAATTACTTCACATGTGTGTGGGAACTGCGGCAAGACACCAATTTCGAACGTGACATAGATGACGATGACTGGGCCCGGGTTATTTTCCAAGCGGAGAGTCATCAAGTTTTATTTGACGGATCCGCAGCACATGTTATTTTTGGCGACGACAGCACATATCTCTGGTGCCCAGCCGGACGCATCGAGCTAAGAACTGGTGTAGCCACCCCGTTTGCCGTCGTCGACCTCCCAAAACTACCACAGGAGGCAAATGGACTCTGCACAACCAGCTTGTCGTTTTATGGCGCCGGCGAATCCATAATCGTCAGCCGGGATCGGTATGTCGGGCCTAATGGCCGGGACTTCGCAGGCTACCGATATTCTTCCCTGGGGGCACGCTTGGCTGAAATAAAGAAGCCCGACTTAACGGCGCTTGCCAGATCAAGACGCCGAGTCAGTATGAGCGAAATCCTACGTATAGATCCCTCCGGGAGATTTATCATGTGTTCATTCATAACTGGGAAGTTCCAAGGGGTCGCCCTGGAAGATACGCTGACGGGAACAACAGTGAAGCTGCAACAGTCGTTAGCGTATCCTCAGCGTCAGATCATATTCGTGCCCGAGGCTAAGCTTGCAGTGTTCTCAACATACATCTCGGACCGTCTGGACCTCGAGATCACAACGTGGGACTTGTCGTCAGACACTGAAGAGCCGCGGAAACTGGCCTCGAGATCGTTTCGCGATAACCTGTGTGGCCTTTGTGTGTCCAAGGCCGGCGATTTGTTGTTTATGGTGACTTCAAACCGCATTGTATCCAGGCTCACTTTGCCCGACTTGGAGGAACACGACCAGCCTCTGGGGTTCCGCGGGCACCCCCGGGATGACATCAAGTTTTTGATGTCCCCAAATGGCGCGGAATTCTGCAGCATGCTTGCGAGTCCGACTGGGTGAGTACACACAGTGCTATGTTTAGAGCACCCGGCTAACCCCACTCAGTGTGCAAATGAAGATCTGGAATCTCGACAATTCACACAAGCGGGAATATCGATACAAGCCAGACCACATCTTTGGGCCCCTGTCAACGTCACAAATCAGCCCCAATTTACATTGGATATTCTTCGGCCCGAAAGATACCTATAATATTTGGCCAATACACGGCGGATCTAAGCTCGAACAAATGGATACTGCTGATCTAAGTCAGACCCCCCAGCAGCAGCCCTTAGACTGGAGAACATCCACCTACTTTTCCAACGACGTACGCACGGCGAATTCGAGCAGGGAATGGTTTGACAGTGCATCCATAAACTTCAGTGCCTGTGGACACTACTTGCTCATTTCCTGGGATTCGACCGCTGAAGGGGCGCTCATGTTCGACATCCGAGTATGGACAGAGCCTGACCTTGAATCGGAGGGACAGCGACGGTGGAAGAGCAAGGGTATGGTGGGCCTCCCGGAGTTCGAATCTGAGGACGTGAAAATCTCGGCCAACTTCGTCCCAGGCAGACCCTGGTGTGTCTTGACATACTGGGTTCGCAGCAAGTCTGAAGACCCTGGAGAGATATGCGACATCCACTGCTTCCTTTTAGATCTTGAAGAGTGCATGAGGATGGACCTTGCCCAGGCGACTATGAGATTTGACGGCCATCAGCCTTGGTGCTTCAAATCAGCAGAATCAGCATTTGGTGGCAGTATTACAAGCTCTTGGCTCACCTGGATGGAGCAAGCCAATCTATCAGCCGATCTTTCATACTGTGGGAGATATATTGTCCTTGCCGCAACGGTGGGAGGCTCCCATTGGCAGATGGTGCTAGACCTACCAGTTGGCCAGTATGAGGCGTGGCGGAACATCCCATCCGGGGCCACCAGATGGGATGCGTTTCGCGTTGCTGGCCCATCCCGAAGCTACTGGAGGGATCACTGCTACTGGACGTCGATTCAACAACAACGGGTGCTTTTCCACAGAGCCACGAGGAGCACCGAGAACGAAAACCAGTTCTGTTCCCTCAGTGTTTTCCACGAGTTGGCTCTCATCCCTGCCAGTCTTGCTGATGGGTCGGCTTGGTTGATACTGCCGGAGTCGGACAGCCAGCCGACGAAGATCGTGATCGCCGTCGCGGGAGAAAGTGTAGAGGTCATGCACCTCCCCGAGAGTTGGGAGGATATCACTACCGTCCTAGATGCGCTTGAACATCAGCACAGGGAGAAAGCTTTGCTCGCAGGCTGAGAGATACCCTGAAAACTGTTGGAAGCACTGCACTCTGGGTTCGGTGGAATTTATGATGGCATCGCAACTGCTTGGTTGCATTGCTTGTGTTCTCTGTTCTGTGGTTCTAGCCTTGCAGCCAGAGCCTCTTTCTTTTATAGACTTTCTGTAGGAATCAGACTTCGTCACTACAGTGGCACAGGGTCACTGCCAAATTGGCAGTGCACAGGCTAGGTACTTCACTGCCGCCACTGGGGGCTCAGCTCTGCTGGAGGAGTCTTGACCGCCCTCTCCGGCCATGCCTTTACCTCGGCCAGATTAGGATTCTCAAACAGGTAGTACCTACTTAGAAGCTGAGAAGCGCGATTTTGGACATGTTTCCTAGGTAAGAGACAGGAGCTTAGCCTAGTGCTGGGCCAACTGTCGGCTATCTTGAGCTGGATGAAGTCCAGTTGTATATCTTCCCCCTTGCAGCTCTGCCCTTCAAAACATAGGTAGGTAATGAACTTTATAACTGCGGCACAAAGATATACGCCAATACACTTTCTTAACTCAGTACAGAAATAATAGACACCCTCGTTCAACAGCCTTTTAAAGAACAGTACGATACTTGAACTGCAGACCATAATAGGCACGTCGGCCCACCTCTCTCCCCTAGATCTAATGTGCACAATTGCATCCTAAAATTTAGTGGTCCAGATAGTTGCATACCTAGATAAACCCCGAGTGTCCTTGACAGCAGAGAGTCCAGGCCACCATACGGACACTGATGTTGGCACTGTCTTGAGCATCCTCAACCCTGTTATCAATATGGGTGACCCCGGAAGGCCTATTCAGGACTTGGGCACGTTGTTTGGTGGCATCGTTTGGACAACTTCGATATCCCGGGCCCGGTTAAGGTGGGTCTGGAAGCAAACAAGAACTTTTGCCTGAAGAATGGATAGCGGCAGGGCTTTCAAAAGGCTTTAGTTACCCGAGACTACACCTGCGTATTTAAAACTTCACTATGACAGCCACCACCCCCAGGCCCTAGTGTCGGTTTGATATGATGTGAGAAGCATGCCCTGCTGTTATACTACGTACCTTCTTAACCGATGTGACCGCTTATGGGCCCGAGTCCCCGCTGCCAGGGCTATGTAAAACACAATCAGAAAGACAGGCTTGCTAATGCATATATAAATATCTTCTCAGGATTGTGGGAGGTATAGTTGAAAGTAGATGATACAAAGTTATGGCAGTACATAGTGGGAGTACTGGCATGGGCCAAGTGGATCGAACTTCTAGCTTTCTGCAGAACTCAACCCGCTGAATACAACCCTAGGAAAAATATATACCTGTTTCTGTTAGCTGCCATAATCATCAATGAACTCGATGAGCTGGAGTATCTATCATGATTGGAATAGTTGTGCATACTGACGGGCAGTTCCATGTTGCTACCTATATACTGTATGTTGGTGTTACGTTGTGCGCAGATAACTGCCCGTTCAAGTCATTCCCCATATTCCATATTTCACATCCATGTCAAAAGAACACATCAGCATGTCCTGCTGAACCTTGGCCTCCCATCTAAGGTTGAAATATGTCGAATAACTCTCTTCAAAGTCATAGTATCTTATTCGTTTGGGTAGCCGTGCATCCCAAGGCCCCATCTCGCTCAAGCCTCGTAATCCATTGAAGTCAAAAGCGGAGGGATCTGGGATTTGACGCTCTTGTAGTATGTGCAGTGTAGGATGTCCATCCGAAAGACGGCGTCCAAGAATTGCGGTATCGTAAGAATCAGCTGAGTTTGATGATGTTCTAGGATGTAACGTGACTACAGCGGCCACACCACTCTTGCCCAAGATATGCCGGCTATCAGAGATACTGCTGGGGCAATAAACCTCTGTGCTTTCCACATAGGCGGTTGTCTTTTTCTCATTCGAATATGGCGTCCAGATAGTGCATCTTCTGTCATGTCTGGAGTCGTTGTTGATGATGAATCCGCGCCATCTCGACGAAATGTGGTTGGTGGGAACATGAATCGTGTTCCGGACGTACAAGTCCGAAGGGGGCGGAAGAGGAGACTGACCGGGGTAAAGCGGTATAATATCGAGGGGTTGACACGTGCATACTGGCGGTCGGCTGCACCAGGTGAGAGTTCCTTGATGAGAATCGCTACAGTTTGAGCCTGCTTCCCCAGCCCGGTCCCTCCGATCTGGATTTTTGCCTCGGTACGGAGAATCGCGATGAACTCATTTGTATAGTCAGGGGACTCAACTGGCGGGTTTAGGCTGATACCCATTGCTGTCACATGGGCCAACGGAGTGAGACTCATGTAGGCATTGAAGCCTAAGCTAGTCGATGAACTTGGGGAAACGAAGCCCTCATATTCGGAATGAGAGAAGCTGAGTTCCTCAACTATGAACTCTGCCGGAGATCTGGCGAATAGCCCCCGATATTTTGCAAAGTTATCAAACCAAGTTGACTTTGCCATCCATGCGAATATCGACTGATCGTCTGTACTTCGACAGATTTCTTCCTGTAGTCGCAGGAATGCCTTGTCACCCTCTCCGTAGAGAAGCGGCATATTGACATCAAAAAGACCGAGAAGACAGTAGGCCGTATCCTCAATCCTGGTTGTTTGTCGCCGAGACGCCCATTTCATCTTTTCGGCAACAGGGGTCCGGGAAAAGTCGCCGGTCCACAGAACTTGGTCAGGGATTCCGGTTATTTTGTTGAGAGCGCGGCTCAGCTCTGTCTTCGTGTGACCGGGAGTCCAGTCAGAGAAATAGAATCTAAGAGCAGTAGGTGCCAAAAGCTCCTGGAGTGTCCAGCCCCTGGTAAACCATCGGCTCTGGCGAAAGATGGGTCCAACTCTAGGTTCCTTGGTGCTGCGGATATTCGTGGCCGATAAATACCAGTTGGTGCCCTTGGCCGAGCCTAAGCGATGGACATTTGACAGACTGGGGACGTCGGCCAGGTAGACGTAGCATTGCGCAGCTTTCCGGTACCAGCGGAACATGGAGTTGATGGCCTCAGAGAGCTCGGCGCTGCTGGACTTGTCAATGCAGCAAGTATCGACCCAGGCGTACTGGAAGCCGTCATCTGCGGCTAAGGCAGCAAACTTGGCGATTTTCTGGTACCCGTCTTTTTGTTTGATCTGGTCTGCTTCGGGCTGCGCGTTTTTGTTGACCAGCAGCATTTCCTGGAGCGAAACCTCCTCTTTTTCCCATGTGTGCGAGAGGATGGCATATCGGTCGTCGTAGTCGCCCATGAACTCGACGAGCTGGAGTGTTTCGGTCTGAATCAGTCGCATTCTGTAGAAGAATTGCGCGTGTCGGCACAATGTTGGCTCCCGGTCGCTGTTGGGATGGCAGGAAGCTTGGAAGGAGCGGGCATCAGGCTCCAGCCCCCAGTGATTGAGAAAAATCCGAACCAGCGGCAACTGCCGCGAGCTCCCATTGGTCTTTCTCCCCCACCTCGATCGGAACAATTGTAGAATTCAACGCAGTCAACCAAGAACACAGTAATTAACGCTCTCAAGTCTTGTTGTATTCAGGGAGCCGTCCTCTCAGCCAAGCGAAGCTCTGGTGCTCGGCCGCGCTGCGGTTCCGTGGCGCC
>Ga0247770_1000782_pt1 | contig 29420 bp, 37 predicted proteins | sample UWRJL136409B6_FD_179943 | JGI IMG/M metagenome (GOLD analysis project Ga0247770, IMG submission 179943) | Plant litter microbial communities from Arlington Agricultural Research Station in Wisconsin, United States - UWRJ-L136-409B-6 | ecosystem: Environmental > Terrestrial > Plant litter >... | reverse complement strand
TAACTGGGCCTTCACAGAGGGTCGATCCCGAGAATATCGTAGGCGCTGATCGGGTGCAATCTTTCCGAATGAGAGACCTTAGCGGAAACATCGACCAGCTCAACCAATACTGCGGCTTCGGATCCGACGCGCGACTCAAGTGTTATCCATCGTGGAAGGAGATCATCGAGGACGGAGACATTTTGATTCGAATCATCGCGGCGACCTTCGTCGGCTTATTTGTGCAGTGGGGCACTACCATCCCGGCCGTCATCATCGCGTACTTAACCGACGTCAAGGGAGTGGGGTGCCGGTCCGGCAGCTACTTAATCTACGGAATAGCAGGCACCCTAGCCTTCTGTTTTTTTTTTGTGTCGACCTTCTTCTCACATGCAGCTGTACTCTCTCATGAAGCCGCACTCGCGAGAAGGGAAGTGGCAGAAAGGGAGAGTAGCCATACAACTACACCACCTCAAAACAACAGCGCACAACAGTCGCAAAAACACGTGGAGGAGACAACAAGCCCTTCTACATATGAGGGATCAAAAATATTGGCTTCCCTCGCGGTATTGACTCGCATTTTTGGTCAGCTAGCTGCCATTGGAAACGCTATTTGGATCATCCTCAGCTCACTTTGGGAGCTGGTGGGGTTCTATGACAGCTGCTGGTGCGATGGGGCGGAATTTTCCGCCGGGGAAAACACGTGGGTTGTGCTGTTTAAGCAGGGAGTAGATTTACGCGAGAGAGCCGAAGGGCCCTGGGCTGGGGGAGTGGCAATGAGCGTTCTTGTCGGCTTTATCTCGTGGTTCGGATTCGTTTTACTATGCAAGGATGTCAAAGAGAGGTAAAATATGGAAAATTGCCTACTTCCTCTTGGAAACTTCTCCATTCAGCTTTCTTAACCATATGATCGTGCTTGCGTTTGGGCATGCTAATAGACCGTCATTTGCAATGGAATAAGTGGAATTTAGTTTTTGCCCTACGCTTTCCTTCACTTTCCATACTAACTCGGCAGACTGGCAGAAAGAGCGGAACCTGGTTAAAAGAAGATTATCTAGAGAAAGCCTGAGACACTACAACGAGTTTCAGGTTCACGGCTAGAGGACTGGTTGCGGTTCTTTATCTGTTCATTCCTCACATACCATTCCGGCAGACTTAGCGGCTGCGGTATTTGCCATTCCCGTGTACACCACCACATCATTCAAGATACCGCTTCTTTCCGATCAGCCGGCGAGAGAGCATCTTCTAATGTTTTCACCCACAACTCCTAAGAACGCTCAGAGCATATCCTCGAACCATGACCCAATTTCACCGTACATATCCGAGTATAGTCGTCCGTCACCAGCGGTCCAATTCCGACCATGCATTTGAATAGGTATATATTCCTACGACTTCCTCTCCCCCCTCTCCCCCAATGGCGTAAGGATAACGAACCTGAGTTCTCCCTAGCCGACGACCCGAACGTGAAACGCCCCGTCGATCCAGGCCGAGACTCAGACGCAGTACAAGCGCTGCTGGCCGAAACTTCTGCCCGGGTGGAGGTGAGCAGACGCATTGCATTTTCGTCGTCAGCGATGATAATAGCATGATATCACGCCATTAGTTCGAATACGCAACAGCGAGACGCTGTTAACTGCAGTGGCTTGGAGTTTGAAGCTGAAGACTGACCGAGTTTGGTTTGGCGTTGAGGATTCCGGGGAGGGACGCAGTTGTCTGAGTTCAGGTGGCCTAGAATAAGCGAAAGTGTCACGGGGCTAGAGCCAAGGCCCATTACCACGGAGGCGGGCCCCTTTTCTTTCTCTCTTCATAGAAACCATCATCAGTCACGGTCCTTACCTAGCTAGCTCGTCACGGAAAACACATGGCACTGGAACCGGATTGCTGGATCACATTTGATCCGAGGCAAGAACCCCATTTGACACATCGAAGACCCGAGCTTAGAATTAGAGTGCTAGCTGGCCAGCGGTGAGAACCGAAAGGCAGCTAAACTGTTGCTGCATCAGCGCATCTGTCTCGCTGCACATCTTTTACATCCGTCACCCAGACTCAGAGACAACACCAACGATGGGCCAATGAAGTGAGAGGAAACAGTATTCGTGCCTGAATCCGCCCGGCTCTAGAACATAACGCAAGTTCGTTAGCGTGGCTAGTGTTGCGCTTAGGGCCCCCCGTTCAGCTGAGAGTCCGAATAGGGGCATGTACATACCCGCCATCCCGCGGGTAGGCACATTTGCAGTAGTTGAATTCCCTCTGATCAAAACGTCCCGTCTGATAACAGCTGTCGAGCTTCGCGCAAGCTAGCAGGGCGTCCTTGGCGTGGTTTAGGCTAAGCTGAAGCTCCCAACCGCTGGGTATTCAGGTCATTCCGGTGAAGCAATTTGACAGATCCGTCGGATGCTTCTTTTGTACGTAATGTGAGAGACGCAATGAAATTCCAGAGTGATGAGCTTACATCGGCGAATGACTATCCGACAAAGAGGCATGAATTTAGTGCTCATCGCCAAAGTGGTTTTTAGTATAAAACACGTCCCGGATCTCTGTTTCTCGATGGGTTCTTGACCAACAAACACCACAGTCCTGCTTTACATCACAAACCGGTACCCAAAACTTATCTACTCATCAACTTCACATTGTGAGTAGGTATCTCTTCCTCCTGGAAACCCTGTGCACCCCCAGTCTATCTCCATTCATCACCACTAACACCCTCTCCCGCAGCCCAGACCCAGAATGTCTTCCATCCCCACCACCGTCGCGGCCCTTTCAGCCAATGGCCTCCGTGTCAACCGCTACGACCGCTCCACCAAGCAGTGGTCCCGCATCGGCGATGCCACGAGCACCCTCCACGGGGGCGGCTTCACCCTGCTGGGCATCAACCCCGCCAACGCCGACGTCAGCACCTGGATGAAGCGCAACAACTGGATCAAGGTCGGCGGCCCGGGGTCCAAGTTCGTGGTTACTTCCGCTTCGGTGAGTCCAGATTCAATCTCAGACGTGCTTTTTTTCTTCGTTTGGTCTAATACCCCTATATGAATGCAAGACGGACACTAGAAAACATCAGCTAACAACCCCTCCACCCCCCAAGGTCTTCGGCCTCTCCCCCGCCCGCGACGGCGTCTACAAATGGTCCGCCGACAGCACCAACTGGTCCGAAGTCGGCGGCCCAGCCACCAACATCCTCGGCGGCGGCTTCAACGCCCTTTTTGGCATTAGCCCCTCCGGAGGCGACATCTACGGCTGAATCTCCGGCGACCGCTGGGAGAAAGTTAGCGGCCCCGGCGCCGAATTCGTCGTCGATGGCCAAGGCACTCTTTATGGCCTTTCACCTAAGAAGGATTTGGTGATGAGGTGGAGCGGCAACGGAATGGATTGGGGGAAGGTTGGCGGGCCGGCGTCGAGGTTGTTTGTTGGGGGGCTGGGGCTGTTTGCGATGAATCCCAGCGGGTCGGAGATCTGGCGGTACACGGGGGTGGGGGAGACGGGAGAAGGTTGGAGGGCCGGGGAAGGAGTTTGTGGTGACGGAGGAGGCGCTGCTTGGGCTGAATGATGCCCGGCAGGTGTGGAAATGGGAGGTGAGCGGGCAGAACTGGACTAATACGGAGGCCCCGGCAGCGAGGCAGATTGTTGCTTCTCCTTAGGGGGGTTGGGGGTCTACGTGGACTTAGGGAGTTGATGACAGCTGTGAGGAGATTCTTAGAAATTGAACCCATAGATAAGGACTCTAAATTGACTAACATGCTTCCCGCTTTTTTCCAGTTCTGCCCCTTTTTTGTGGACCTTACTTGGAATGGAAGTAACGTCAGGATGCCTAGGTTGGCGTTGAAGTAGGTAGTTATCAATAAAGTCGCCATCATGATGTCACACTCGAGGACGGAGCAGCGGTCAAAAATCCATGTCTGGCGATCCGTCTGTGACGGACAATCGTTATCTAACGCTCCCGACTATATAACCTACTCGTTAGGCACTCACCTCCTACCAATTACTGCCTCATCTCAAAAACACTATCTCGATCGATCGCGGCCAGAAAGAACAACAAAAGGGTAAAAAGAAAACGATCAAATGGCAGATCTCTGTGAGCGATGCGTCAAGATCCCCCGACCAATCCATTTTTGGCGGTCCTCGCACTTCCCTTCGTGGTCCATCGGAATGAAGGCCCAGATCGAGGCTAGAAAGGAGGGCTGCCCATTCTGCCGCCTTATCTGCAGCGCCGTCTTCGACAATCCAGGATGATGCCGATGACAGAGACAAGGAGATCTACCGTATGAATGCTATCTACGAAGGCTCCGTCTTCACACTGGTTGCTGCTTCGAGTACCCATGCCGATGCCGGACTGGCGGCTCTGGGCAAATTGATGGGGTGAGCAGGCTCCAGCTTAGTCTCTATTACCTGTTCGTCATCAAGACAGGCACAGGCGGCAGGATGTGGGACATCTACAAGGACTTGAACAAGCAATACGGACCCCTTGCCCGCATCGGCCCCAACGAGCTCATCACCGGCGATCCGGACATCGTCCGGCAATATCAGCGGCGCGCTCCTCTTACGGGCGTTCGGGCTGGTACGCCGCCATGAAGCTTAACCCCTACGAAGACAGCATGTTCAGCCTGCGAGACACGGCGGCGCACGGCAAATGTGCTTGGTACCATCTCGGGAAAGAGCCAGCTATGTGGCGTTGAGCTAGGTCTGGGGACAAATCCCGATGCTCAAGACGACGCGCGACAATCTGCGGGTGCTGAAAGAACAAAACGGCTGACTAGCCCTCGGCTTCAACACAACACAGTATGATTCAGGGACCGAAGTCGAAGCTGACGATCGTCAAGCGAAAGAGATCTGGAACATGGGCCACAATTATCATCGCTTTGCTTCTGAGCGGCGTTGCGACATCCAGGTGGGCGAAGCTCAGACCGAATTCACCCTTCTCCATTGCCATGATGGCGACGGTGGCCAGGCTCGCGAAACTGAGGATTCCTGGGAGCGGCTACACTGTGGCAAGCCTCGTCGGCCATTTGGGAACCCTCAGCGTAAAGAGGGGGTTGAAGTCTCAATGATGACGCGGGGTAATGTTTCATCAACCCGAGGCATGGGCGACCATCTCTCAGCCGCACCTCCGATAACGACCCCGCTGGGAAATTGGGGGTAGCGAAGAGAAGCCCCGCTGTCTGACCCCACACTTGCTCTCCATCACTCACCTTTCCATTTCCAATACCCAAGAGACAGCACTCTTGCGAATCACAATACCATCACCGCTATCATTCCTCTCATTTTACTCATCCGCCCAGGGAATACCCGTTGTATTGGAAAAATCTCTCCATATTTGCCCCTCAGTGACCTTCTCACTCAAAATGGCCATCAATTACCGCCCTCTCGACCGTTCGAAGAACGAGATCCGCTTGCTTCGAATTCTGCCCCTTCAAGATTCCTCCGTTGATCCGGGCAACCCGCTCTCCTTCTCTTCCGAGATGATCCGCTGCGAACTTCAGTACGAGTCCTTAGACAAGATGCATTCAGCAACAACAGCGAGAGATACGTCATCGGAATGGATCATCAACTATCTTCTCCAAGATGTGCTTCGCTCTCGAGCCGAGGATGGCCAAACGGATGTCGAAGTCTTGGGAGAATCGTTGAGAAGAACAATGCGCTTAGGAATGTCTGCGGATAGAACAACAAACTACACCATGGATTCTGAGAGGAAAAAAACCCTCGAGGAGTTGCACGCCACTTCGAAGCAGACTATGGAGTCCTGGATACCCGCAGAGCTACGGGTTGAAGACATCACGTTCAGTAAATGGCTCAACACTTGGGTATGGCATCCAATGAGCGGCAACGAGCATCATTCCGAAGTTATCACGGGCTATTTCGCGCTGTCATATGTTTGGCTTGACCAGGCCACCCCCGGCCTCGGCGGCGATGAAAAAGAGATGGACATGCTGTCTTACGCCGCAGGGACATCGCCAAGGGAGCTTCTCGAGGCCGGCGGGCACTCGGTAGAATTTTTGGATTCTGTGTTCGGGCCTAAAGTGGACGCAGCTGAAAATATGATGACAATCACACTTGATGGACAGCCAATCCAAGTTGGAAAGAATCTCAATCGAGCGCTTCAAGTTCTCAGGGAACTTCCCGAGGTCGCCAACGGGGCTCACATCTGGGTGGATGCTGTGTGCATCAACCAGACCGATCTCGAGGAGAAGGCAATCGAGGTCAAGCGCATGGGCGAAATTTACCGCAAAGCTGCCAGGGTCATCTCCTGGCTTGGGGACGAAGAAGACGACAGTGGTAACGCACTGGAGTTCATCAGCAGACTCGGTGACGTGCCTATGAATGACCAAACGCTCGGCCCCCTGGTTCTCGATTTTTTCCAGCGTTTCTTCCACCTCGACGTCGCCGTCTCGCAGGCCGCTCTCCTCGCACGAACATATTGGCAGCGGGCGTGGATCACACAGGAGGTTGCCTTGGGCGGTGAAAACAGCATTGCCATCTGCGGCGCCAGACGGTTCCCATGGCCGACTCTCCTCCGGTACGGCAGAGTCCTCCAGTCCGCGCTGCGCGACCCCAGCGTCTTCCTCAACAAACAACTCCTCCTCAGCCCAGGGCCAGACTACTACACCGACTCCCCCACCGCCGGCGATCTCATGGAGAGCATATCCCACCTCACAACCCTGCAAATCGCCCAGATCGACGCCCGCGATCCCAACCGACCCGTTCCCGCATCCAACAAGCTCTGGTTCAAGATCCCCAGCACCAGCCGCGCCACCGACGCCCGCGACCTCGTCTACGGCATAATGAACCTCCTCCCCCACGCCCTCTCCTCCCTCATCCACGTGGACTACTCCCCACGCACCAATTTCGTCGACGTCATGGCCTCCTTCGCGCGCGCCCACATCACCGCCACAAACTCGCTCTTCTGGATCCTCCACCGCCCCTACGCCCCCTTCCTCAACCACACCGACTGGCCCTCCTGGGTCCCTAATCTCGCCCAGACATTCAGCATTGCGCACTGGGAGTGGGCCGCCCTGCACGGCGGCCACGCCTGTCCTTCCCCTGACCCCCAAAACATCTCCTTCACCACCGACACCGCCACCGGCCGTCCCCTCCTCACGGTTCGCGGGTACCACATCGACACCATCCTCTCCGCAACGCGCACATTAAACATGCATCGCGCCGACACCTGCGCTGCACTGGCGAGTTACCTCGTTTCCACGGCCGATCAACGCCCGGGTGAAGAAACGGATTACCAAATCGCTGAGCTGCGAAGAATGCAAATCAACGCCAAGGTCCTCTTCCAACCTGATCCTGTCTTGCCCGAGGCACCGTTCCTTCCACGTGTCAGTACCTCCCACCGGTACAGCGACACAGGAGGCCTTAAATCGGCTCTAGGGGAGTGCCTCTCCCTCCTGGGCGTGCGCTTCCCCACCACCGGCGAAGCCCAGCCCGAAAAGATATTCGACATCCCGTGGCCGGTCATAACCGCCGACCGCGACCTTGAACCGATTGAAACCATCGCCTTGCCCGCCCTCCCTGCGGGATTGAACCCGGTGATACAAGAAGCATGCGAGCTCTTCGCTGACTTGGAGCTGTGGGGGACGACGTTCCGGGGATTATTCGCCGCCGATACGGCAGAGGGTGGGAGCGAAGCGGATGAGGCGGTGGAAATGCCCTTCCTGGGAGGGAACAACGGGTTAGGTCTCGGACGACTATTTACCACTTACTCTGGGCATGTTGGGGCTGGGATGTGTAGTCTTGTCCCTGAGGATGAGGTTTTTTTGCTGAAGGGGTGTAGGATGCCTGTTGTGTTGAGGAGGAGTGAGAAGGTACGGGGGCGTTGGGAGCTGATGGGGGGCGTTGTTGTGCCTGGGGTAATGGGGGGTGAGGGGGTGGAGGGGAGAGAGGGGGTGGAGGTTGTGCTTTGTTAGGGGCTGGTTGTTGGGATGTTCCACAGCTGTGAGGGGTAAGGGGGTGCATAACAAAAAGAAAAGGTAAAAAAACGGTGCCCGAAGGTTATTGTGTCTGCTTCAAGCGGGCAGCCGGTACTTCCTTTCCCGCAATTGGTGTTTGCATAGCTGCTCGATCTCGAAAACTTCCTCTGCGTAAGCACTGGAGGGAGTGTCGCAGCTGCTGGGCTATGCCAACATATTCTGCCTTCGCGAGTAAACAGACGCTCTGGGTCTTGCAGAGCTAGCTTTTTGTGGGACCAGTGGGCCACCGGTCACGTCTTGGCGTAGAAAAAAGCTGGGCCCGCGGCCGGTTCCCAGGCCGGGCGCCGACATCACACCTGGTCTCCGGCGCCGGAGCCTCGCCCCTTCCCCGGCACCAGATCTTAGCTGTAAGTCGACGTCTAGGCAAGTAACCCAGCCGCTTGCACTGCGATTTCGGTTGTCTGTTGTGGCCTGCCGTCGAGTATCTCCAATCTTGTCAGTAAGAAAGGGGTCCTGGCCGGAGCTGAGCTGAGCCCAGAGTCAACCTGAGCTTCTCCAGGACGCACTTCTCGAGTAGCCTGCTGAGATCATCCGTCAACAACTGACGCAATTCTCCTGTCTTAGGCATGACCCGACACGGGACTTGAATCTGGAGGTGCCGCACGTTGGCCAAGAATCGCGACAGATTGCCCCGCATCCTACCCAGCGTCGACTGCAAGGGCGATGAAGGCTTGTTCGTCCAGGTAGGGACCAGAGCAGTGATGTCGGTCCACAACCAGTCGTTCTCAGCGTACATGATGGTCCTAGCATCTTCCTCCATCTGTCGGTCCACCATAAACAGGGAGTCCGGGAAATGCCAATGATTGCACGTCCAGGCCGACGACGATTGGGCATTATATGCACAGCAGCACATGACAGGCACAGTCTCAAAGTCCCTAGACGCCTCCTTGTGTATGCAACGGGCGGCAACCCTTGCTGGCTGATTTGCTTTGAGGGCGAAGAGGACGTGGAATGGTGCAACCAAGTCCGAGGACCGCAGAACCTCAAGCTGGATTTCCCGTGGCAGGTGGCGTAGACGGAAATGTCGGGGGGCGAAGCGCGCTAGCGATGAGTTTGTTAACTTGGTCCGCGTTTCTTGCGCTAACGCCCGGAGTTGGGGGTCTGACGCTAGAGAGAGCGCCATGGTACAAGACTGCAGGGTTGGTAGTTGTAGCAAGGCTTCCATGAGCCTAGCCGCGAGCCCATAGTCCTCGACTTCGCAGACGAATGCAAACCTGAGCTGGTTGGCGGGGAGGAAGCGGGCCAGGTAGGCGCAAACATCGCGAAGATTCTGCCAGGCATAACGATCATAACGGCACCCAGGCCGTCTGCCAAGTGGCTCATCATAGCCACCAATCCTGCAAGTCGCATAGCAGTTCGCGCGGCGGTGCTGAGGAAGCGCGCATCCTGGTCCTCCCGTGCAGGAACACACATTCAAGCGGATGGTGAGGTCGTGTATCGAAGCAATGGCTAGTGGGCCTAGCCGTTCGAGAGGACCTAGCCCCCTAGGCGCCGTGTATACGATTTGGAGCCGCACTTCCGAGTAGAAAAGCCGAGTGCACTCTTCGTTTAGTAGCCTACATACGAAGAATAGTTGATGCGGGAAGTTGCCGTCGTACCTGTTGTCGTGTCCGTCGAGCTGGCAGGCGAAGCAACAGGGGCCAAGACACTGGTTTCCCTGTTCATAATATATATCGGCGGTGCCGCAGTGAATGCAGCAGATTGAGGACCCTTCCCAATTCTCGAGGCGCTTCTCTGCAGGGTTCTGGAATGTGGCCCTGGCGCGTGCGTACTCCGAGTACTGGCACCAGCCGGCCGTGATGTCCCCATTGTTCATCACCATAGGCTCCTTACTTGATCGCTTGAGAGGTACAAGCCCAGCATGGCGGTATATTAGAGTCCGTATCGAAGCGGAGACACCGAGCAGTGTGGTCCGCGGCTTGGAGAAGCGGACAAGTCCATCAACGATAGAGGAACTCTTCACGTAGGTTGCAAGTAGTTGAGCTCTCACCGCTAGAGAGGAAAAGAAAGATGAGAAGAGGGGCGCGCGCCCAAGCGGTCGCACAACGATTGGCTGTGGTGGAAGGAGCTCTAAACTCCACTGATGACCGTAGGCAAGCTGGAACACCACAGACCTGCAGTAAGCACCACCCTTGTTAATTATTTAAATCGCCTGGGGACTGCGCGACCTGTCTCGGGAGCTCTAATTGCTCGTGCAAGCAAATTACCTTGCTCAATTGTCTACCACATATAATTGCCTCAGCGCTTTTATATAGTACCCTGTCATGAAGTAGCTCGTTCCTCGTCTGAGAACTGCCTTGTGAGCTTGTGGCGTGGTAACCTACCTGTGGATTACATTCGTTCCTCAAATGTGCTGAGAGATAAAACTCACTTGTCGCGCTCCATGTGCAAAGACTTCGCAGACTGGAAATCTTCGCAATCGGTTTTATGATATAGCGGTCTAGTCTAATGTCACGCGGGGCATGCATATTCTCCACTTCGACCTAGAGTTCTCATTGGGTCAACGTTTGATGATCCAGACAACCCAGAACTGGGGAATTTCCCCCGTCCCGTTCACCGCTAGAACTCTATACCAAACCAGACCTGCAACAACGACAGGTAAACAGACACATACAGACAAAGCATAAGGAGGAAAATGGATGACGGCGTTCAAGCACTCAGCACTGGATCAGTCGCTGACTACACCCAGGGATTCGGATCATTTGACTTTTTTCCTCGAGGCTTCCCAGACTTCGTCCCTCGACATGTGTCCACCCAGGTGCGAACCCGGCGAGAGACGGCCAAGACACCACCCGAGTAAGCTTCAGAGAACTTGGCATCTATGGTTCCTTCCCCCCCTCGATGATCTAAAGCGCTAATTTGGTTTGTTAGGAGTATCAAACCCCCCTTTCCCTTCATGCAGCTGCCCCTGGAGATCCGTTACAAGATCTACAGTATCCTGCTCGCGCGACTATTTCCCGGCCGCCATCTGCACCTGCATCAATCCACCATCACCGGCGGTGTCAGGTTCGTGGTCAATGACTCGCCGTACTCACCTAGTCGGCCAGAGGGAGATTGTTACTACGGCCTGCGCGTGGTGGGAGGACCGGGAGATCGCACGGTGGACGACTGCATCTCTACAAATGACGAGTTTTACCGCAGAGACGTGTTAGAGACGCATAGAGCGGTTCGCGCGGTGGAAGAAAAGCGCCGCACGGGGGGCGATGGGGGTAATGACGATGTCGAGGAATACCAGTTTCAATCCACATCTCTGGAGTCTTCGCATCCCCCATTTTTAAGCGACAGGAGCGAAGAGGAAGACTCATGTTCAGGCTCCGACTCCGGCTCCGACTCCAGCTTCGAAGCCGACGCCGAATATGATAAATACGATACGGATGGCGAAATACGGAAATGCCCAATCAGCGATATGGACGTTGCCCTATATCAAGACCCTGCTGCCGTCAGCGTAACCATTCCCCGCATGATGGACCCGGAGCCGGAGTGCAACCCGCGCTGGCATGAGCCGGACTACGATTACTACCTCTTCGAAGACCCAGCTGGGCCGTACCCGCACGAGGAGGACTTTGTGGGCGATATCGACGACTGCATGTGCTACTATCGCACACCGAACGATTATCGAGCGGTCAGTGAGCTATCTCGTGTCAGCCCGCAGTTTACAGCCGAGTTGGGGTCCGTGTTGTGGGCGAACGCTACGATCGAGATCCTCGAACCAGCAGTGTTCGGGGTGTTGGTGCGTACGCGGCCGGCAGCGCTTGGCTTTGTCGCGAGCGTAGTGCTACATCTAGCGTGCTACGGGGATTTTTGCGATACCCAGGTCGAGGTGGTTCGGGGGGTATGTGACTTCTTCAACGCCTCCGTGACGGAAAATCCTCGATCGCGGAAGCTAAGGTCCTTCACCGTTGTGCTATCCATGACCAAACCAACAGGCGGTGGCACTACTAGCACGGGTACTAGCATGGGCACAGATGATGCAGTTTACAGTTTTGGCGCCACAGCAGAGGCCAGGATGGCGGAGCTAGCGGTCGTCTTCCGGACGCTCGAAATGGCTGATGGGGCCTCTTTTCACGTTCGGTTTGGGCGCGGGCTACCTCCGGCGTTCCCAACTTGGAATGACCAGGGAACCCGCGATCTGCGGGCCGTTATGGGGCGCATCACAGGGGATATTAGAGAGGCGTGGATGCCGGCGTGCATTGTACGTGAAAAAAAAAATCCTAGGACGCGGAGCTCAGTATGAGGGGCAAGGATTAGCAGTTAGGCCTGAGTTTTTTCACCGCCTCAAAATCGACGACCACCCATGCACAGAATCTTCGTGCGCCGTGGTCTGGTGTGCTGCGCTGTTCGTCCTCATGATTATCTGCCTGGTGAGCTTTGCGCTGAAAAGAGAGATGACGGCCGAGCTGGCGGGGCCGTCGCTGGAGGGGAGCAAATGGGGCTTTTGCCAGGTCATGGCTTTGACCACGTGGCTGCCGACTGCAATTGATTTCGTGATGATTTTTCAGGGTAAGTGGTTCGCTATCTGTGGGGTATGAAATATTATGCGGTTGCTGACTGGCTATGCTGTAGGAAATCTAAAGGCGGTGGTATATCGTCTTCCCCTGGGCGTCGATATCAGGCTCCCTGCTAAAGAAAAAGAGCTATTACATGGTGAAAGCGGAGATGACAGTATAAACGGGTGACCTTCACCGGACAAGCAGAGCAGCAAGCAAGCCCAAGCAAGCGGCCCCCAAAACCGACAGCTCCACCCTCTTTCTCCCCGCAGAAGACGCCGTCGCCGTCGTTGACGTCGCTGTCTTTGTGCTCCTCGTGCTCGTCGTGCTCGTCGTGAACAAACTCGTGCTCCCCTCGGCATCCACAAACCCCACCGTATCCCCCCACGCATCCGTAACCGCAATCGGCAACGTCGTAATCACCGCGGCCGGCACCTGCACTTCCACCATAGTCACCTCCGGGTGCGTCGTCTGCACCCACAGACACTTTGGCGTCTCCGTCCTGATCCAGTCCACATTGTCGCTAATCTTGTCATCCCACCTCCCGCTCTCGTACGTTGCTAGATACGGCACCGCGTTCTTGGTGTTGGTCGCAGCCAAGCTCGCCAATGGCGTGGGTGTCAGCGCGGCATCGCACCTTGTTGGGTTCGGGAACGGGCCGATGCCGCCCATCTGGCGGGCGCCGGCCTCGCGGCAGCAGACGAGATTGTCGAGCTCGAGGGGGTAGGTGAAGAAGCCTTTGTTGCGGAGGCCATATTTGTACATGTCCTGGGAGGTGTCGATGATGTCACCGTCGCAGCAGATGGTCAGAAAGTCGGACGGTTGGGTGGGTGGGTTGAGAATTGAGGTGGCGTTGGCGCATTCTTCGTATTTGTATGGCGGGTGGTCCAGGCCCCAGGCGAAGATGTCCTTGATGCACCAGGTAGGGCCGCTAGAGATGGTGCCGGTGGGTATGGAGGTTGTGATGGAGGACATGGTGGTGCGCTGGCGGCCCTGGGGAGGTGAGGTGCGTGATAGGTGAGAGGTGAGAGAGATGAAATTGAGATCCTGAAAGGGGGAGCGTTTCAAAAACGATGCGTGAGGACAGGGGTCGCGCCAGTGGGTCAGCACTTTCCAAAAACTTGGCAGAGTCGCGCCAAGAAATCAAGTCACTCTTAGATTTTTGAACCCGGTTGCAGGATTGTCATCTCGGCAGTGTTGGGATACTTGAGCTCCTCGAAATGTTTGTCAAGGCGTTTTCATCGCTCAAAAAGTTCATATGTCCTCTGAATATGCTCGAATTCATCCCTTCTTATATGCCTCAGGCAGCACCACCAGTCAAGCTGTGCACCTAATCGAGCTGGGAAAAACAGGCAGCAGGCCGCAGATCACCGACTTTCCTCATTTCAACTGCACGCACTATCAAAGACTCTGAATTTCACAACAGCAGCGGCACCATGACCACTCGTCCAAAGCGGTGCGTTCACTCGAAGGATACCGCTCCAGCTCAGTCGGTCAAGCACCCTCGCCGGAGCCTGAGGACAAATGCAGCCACCAAGACCCCGCCCGAGTTCTGCTACGACTGCCAACAAACCGACCTCCCTGACGCCTTCACCAACGCCGACAAATACTTCGAAGCTAACTGGGACCTCACCCTCGGGCTCCGAGAATGGCGAAGTCGCGAAGGCTTGGACACATTCATTGGTCTCCTCGTGGCCGGCTTGGGCCAGCGCATTTCTCAACCCGATCGCAGCTGTAGGCTTTGCAGCTTCCTGTGGGACGCGCACACCAAACACCATGGCAGTTCCGACAGCAACATGCGATATGAGCTGAGGGCATTTCCATGCTACTGGGCACTTCCTTTTATGAAGATAAACGCCAAGACATTTCAAAGAAAGCATCGCCAGAACCAGTCAAGCGTCCTTGCCGTGATCCCCTCTTCGCTCACAAGCCCATCGCTGTTGAGACGCGAGCTAGTCAGATCGGCCATCTTCCGCACTTCGAGTATGGTTCCCGGCCATGTCACGGCAAAACCCGTTGCTCCTTTCGCCGACTTTGAGTCTATCAAAGAGTGGATGGCGTTCTGCTGCGAGCACCACGGCAACGGCTGTCTGAAGACTCGACAGAAAGAAGACAACCAGCAACCGTTCAGGTCACCGGCTTCCGGCTGATTGATTGCCAAACTTGCATTGTCGTACCGGCGATGGTGGATTGGGACTTTGCCGCGCCATCCGCTCCTCGCACCATTTCCGTTGGTCTGGTCAAGGAGGTCTTACCGATCCGGTTGGACCTATCCTGTCCTGTGCGGAACAGTGCAAGATTGTGGTTAGACATGGACTTTCTCTACATACGGACAGTCGATAATGACCCTGTCTTTCTCGTGGTAAAATACCCCAGACATCCGGATAGTAAACAGGGACGTTCCAGGCTCAGGATGTGAAAGGATCAGCGTGGCGCATATAAATTCGACAAACAACTTCTTTAAAACCAGACAGGAAGGTCGCGTAAGGTATATCTTGAAGGGAATTGGCAAATCGCTTGCTATACGTTAGGTAGCTTGGATATTCCCCCTTTACTATATCTGCCTGGGGAAAAACACAAAACCATAGCTTGTAAAGCTGTATTCAGCCTCCCCACAGTTCCCTTTGCCAAACAAGCATTGATCAAAACGGAAAATAGCGTGAGAGTACCTATCTAGAATACCCCTGACTCATTCAAGCTGCTAGGTAGGTAGGCTAGGTAATCGTCATATCTCCCGTCTGCAAAACCTCACACGCTCGGTTGCTATCGCTTATGTGAATTACGGTCGGCATACTAGTTCAAGGATACACGTCGATCCAGGCACGCCGCTCTGCCAAGGTCCCGAATTCTTCTGAGGCTGCCCACCAAATGCAGGACCAGAAGGCACGCCGCTCGACACAGGTCCCCTATCCACCCAAGGCGCGCCAAATACAGGATCAGACCTCCGTGACAAAGATGTTGACTTTTGTATGACATTGAGGGCAACTTGTTTCTCTTGAGGGAGATACGATTCGCATCCGTCCAAGAATTCGAGGATGTGTGACAACTGTGAGACAACCCAGGCAATCAGTAATTGGTCAATAACCATTTGGTAATGCACGACCTACGGCTTGAAGCTTTGGGGCGCATTGGCTGATCGGAGGTTCACCGTTGATGTCACTTCGTGTCCCACGTTGAGTTGATGGATCCGATTTGTCAATGTGCACAAGACCCGCTTGAGCTCCGGCGAAGAGGGTAGCAACGACGAGTGTGAAGTTGACCATTGCCGACTAAAATAAGATAGGCACGCAAAGATGTGGACCGATGGATATGGTGAAATGCGGGACTATGGGGACCAAACCATAAGCGTTGAAGAATGGAAATTGGCCGAACAGAGGAGAGGGGAGAGTCCTGAATTATATCTATACCTCTGCTTCAATAGCTGTCGCTGCGTGACCGCGTTGGCCCCAACGGCTGCCTTCCACCCACCTTGAGGTCCCGAGACCCTCTCGTCGGGACTTTTTCTTGGGTTCCTTTGGCTGCCCCATATTGTCACCCGAGCGGTGCAAGAGTGAGGCGCAAGTCCGCTGGTAGTGTGCTTGGTAATCTCGAGCCCGGGCTATTCACCGACAAACCACGGCTGCTCGGAATTGAGAATATTGCGGCTGGGAGGCAATGACTAGAAACGCTGAGCCACGCCGCGATCTCAACCAAGGGCCTAGACCGGTCAGACCTCCCTTTGTGTCACCAATACTATGAATCATCATGACCTACGAGCGCCCAGGGTCTCCTTCCCGTCCTGCACCAGATATTGTGTTCTGCAACCTGTCGGTGATAACTGGGCGGTTAAAAGATTGGATCGGCTGATAAAAGTTAGTGTGGGCAAGTCTGTGGGATTCCGAAAGCGCAGCGGACTTCCAACCGAGATAGCCTAAAACTTGACGGCACCATGAGAAGACATTACCTCGCCATTCCAAGTTTCAGTCTGGCCCAGTTCCACGGTATCGAAACTGCTTTACCTGGTAAACATGGCTACGCTACAACGTCAAGACACGCTTACGAACAACCCCCTGTTCCGCAAGACCCCATGGCCCGGTATCACAGCTGTCGTCGGGATGGCGCTGTGCCTGGTCGCGTCGGCAGTCGTGATTGCTGTTTCCCAGGATGACCCGGTGGCTTCGTGGAAGGTGCAACCAGCCGTTCTGATCGCTATCTTTTCAGGTACTTCCAACACAGTCTTCAACAGCGCCCTCGCCACGGGAATCGCCGTGCGTTTCTGGCTGTCGGCGTCCCGCGGTGTCAAACTCTCCCAGCTGCATTACATCTGGGACCATGGCCGCGTTTTCGGCATCGGCTCCGCCATGCGCGCCGGTCCTCCCGCCCGCACCGTTGCCATCTTCGCACTGCTTGCCAACGCGATGCAATTCGTAGGTGCGCCCCTCCTCCAGCGCGCCACCTACCAAACCCTCCAGCACCAACACATCCCCAACGAGTCGGTCTCTCTCGACGTCGCCCAAACCATCCCGGATGGCTGGTTCGGAACCAAGGACACCACCACCAACAACATCATCAACTTTGACCGCGCTCAAATCCTCGTCCAGCAATGGTGGACCAACACCTCCCTACACACCCCCCGCCCCTGCGACGGAACCTGCCACGGTCTCGTCCCCGGCGCCGGCTTCACCTTCCAATGCTGGCGCGCCTCCCGCACTGTCGAGCTCGCGACCAACCGCACCAACGGCACCCCCGTCTTCTTCCTCAACACCCGCCACACCCAAAACGCCACCGGTGCCCCTCCCTACCTCCGCCTGACCGTCCGCTACCTCTCCGAGACCGACGACGCCTGCATCGGCACCCTCCGCGAGGACATCTGCGACTTAGAATCTGCCACCATCGAGTACCCCATCACCATCCAAAACCACACCGTCACCATGCACCGCGACGACCTAGCCCGCAACGGCGCCCGCGCCGTCTCCCGCCCCGTTGTGCCACCAGCCCTCAACACATCAAGCTCCCCCGCCGTCACACCTGTCGAAGCTCTCTGGGGCGTTGTCCAATTCCGAATCACGGACAACGCGACCAAGACGTACGATTACAAGTCTAACCGGTCAACTTATTTAGGCCCCGGCATCCTCTCCGACATTTTCTGGATCGCCGACGGCGGCGACGAGGTCGGTCCACGGGCGCGCTGCCGGTTACAGTTTCGCAGTCCAACCGAGTACTTTCTCGCCACGCTATACGATTACATGTTCCGCGCTGCGATGTCCCTCGGCGACGGGACAGAAACGCAGATATTTCAAGTGGAGCGGACGGTTCCCGTGTTGGTGTTCAGCACGGATGGGCGGTACCTTGCCGCGGGACTGGTCGTTATGACATGCGGGTTGGTCTTCGTCATAGTGTTGATGTGGGGGTGGTGGCAGCTGGAACGGCCCGTGACGCTGAGTCCGCTGGAGACGGCGAGCGCGATGGGTGCTCCAATATTCCAGGAGGCGGAGAGAGGGGCGACGATTAATGAGATTTTGGCAAAGGTAAGGAATATTGAGTTTCGGGTTGGGGGTTGCCGAGGGTTGAGATGGTGGTGTCGGAGGTGCCGGGGAAGGGGTGAGGTTGATGTCGTCTCAGAGGTGTGTGGAGAAAAAATAAGTCTGCCGAGGGTTGCAAGGCTGATGCCTCGCTGCTTGTAGATCCCTAAAGAGGAAACAAGTTGATGTGAGCCAGTATAGCAGTTGCTTTTCTGCAAATTGTAAGACCTCACCGTACGAAGGCTCGGAAACATTCTCGATATCCCTAACCTTATCCTCCCTACTTGGCCTCAATGTGTCGCTGTAGTTCTAGACCTGCGTAAAAAGAACTTCGAACCTCTGAAGCAAATATACTAGAGGCATCGCTGCAAATTGTTCACGCCTATTGCTACCAAGCTTCGGCCTTCACTTTGCCTCCTTCTCCCACTCTCCCATCGCTAGTTTAGCTATCCGGGGCATAATGAGACCCCTCAGAGCGCCCGTCGGCGTTCTCAAAGCTCGAATGACTCCGTAATCCTCCAAAACACCGGCTTCACGCGCCGCGTTAGTCTTGGTGCTGCGAGACTACAGTAGCAACGGCCGCTTGCTGTCAAGGGAACGAATAGCCTTGAAGAAATCTGCGGCTGACCCGTGACTTATTCGAAGTCGGTTGAAGACGGATCGCCACGTGTCTGCGATGTCCTGGCCAAGAAGACCCCTGACAGTCCTTGTTCCCCATCGCCAAGACGCAAGGTATTCCCAAAACGGCGTCCCCGTTGACGCCATGCATATGCAAGCCCGTCGGATTGCAAGGGGGTTATCGTCGAGGATATTGAGTAGCTCTTGAAAATCAGGCTCTTTGATCCGATCAAGATCGTGGGCTGAGGCATGTAGATGAAGCTGCTGGAGAAGAAGGGTTCTTGCCACGGCTCTGTCCAACCCGACCAGGCGAACCGTTTGCTCGAGTGGGAAATTGAGGCCAGCCGTCACTTGCGGGTTGCGAGTCGTTACCAGAATGGACCCACCGGGGCGACAGGGCAGAGATCGGTGCAGATGTAGGCCCTCGGACCACAGAAGATCGAGATCGTCAACATCGTCGATGATCAGCAGCTAGTCTCCGACGATCGGGTCGTCTAGGGCTGCCTTGACTAGCCCCACCACATCTGCGCCCTCGTCGTGAATTCCGTTGATGTTGAAAAGACGACCAACGTCGTGGTAGGCATCGAGGAAGCTTGTGCTGCTGGAAGCTGGAACACAAAAAACGGAGCAATCGACATTGAGGTCGAATCGAAGTTGATGGGCGAACTCGAGAGCGAGCTACGACTTCCCAGTACCGCCAATCCCTTGGATGACGCTTCGAAGATGTTTGCCCTCTGGGGCGATGGCCGCGGGCCGTGCACATTGCCGCAGTAGGTCGAGTCCCTGCTCTCGTCCGATTAACTCCGGGTTACGATCGTGGGGAACCATCTAGTGCAGATGGGGATGGCGGCCGTTTGGGAGCGGTAGTGATCTACGGCGGGGGGGTCGACCATGCTCGAGAGGGGCTATCTTGAGCAATGGAGTGCCTTTGACTCCGAGTTTAGGAATTTCGTAACTGAGCCACGGGGGTGGTATGGGAAGGTTGACTGGTGTCGCTCGGACATTAGGGAGGCTTGGATTCGCATCGGCCATGGTCTAATAGGGCTATTGATGTATCTAGACACTTGAAAAAAATGCGTGATAGGATATGCGAACGCCGGGAGTGGTGCTGCAATAGGAAGTCTTGGAAGGTTGATTGGGGTCGGGGGGTCGTCCTCAAGCCTTCCGAGTCCTCTCAATAGCGCGCAATTTGAGAAACGTGCCACAGTGATGTATTGCGTGAATTGATTTATGGAAGGAGAGAAGAACCACAGGTTGGTCGGAGAACTCCAGGGCAGGTGGAGTCGGGTCCGCCTTCCACGCCCTTCCAGTGAGCGCTTCTCGCCAGCCCACCTGACCCTCGACGCGCTTCTTCGAGCTTCGCACACCCTTCCTGCGAAAAGCAGCACCAACTATCACCTAAAGCTCCACCACCAACTTCTCACCGCTCACGCCTCTCTTCAGCTCCTCCAACCCCTTCTGAATCCCTTCTAACCCCCCCTCGACAACCCTCGAAGTCACCGGAACGACCTTCCCCTCTTCTAACCACTTCGCCCACCCCTCCCCAAACAACCACCTCGCCAAATGCTCCCTTCCCCCACAAACCCCCCGCATCCACCCCGCGAACCTCGACCCCCTCCGGAATCTCCAGCCCCGCCGGCCACGGCAGCGTATTCGCAACCTTGGCCTTTGTCCCAACCCTCTTCAGAACTTCCACAGCAGGCGTCGCACTTCTCGGTGACGAAATCGGATCAATCACAAATATCTCATCCGCACCGACCTTCTGAATCGCAGAAACGATGTCCTCTACCGCCGATGCCGAAGCATAATCCACCACGACGCTTGCGCCTAGCGCACGAAGGCGCTCGTGATGCTACGCGCTCGCGGCGACGATGATGTTCTCGACGCCGGACAACTTTGCAAGTTGAATGGTCATGGTGCCTACGGCGGAGGAGCCGCCCCATACTAAGAGTGCCGGCGCGGAGCCGGTAATACCAGGGCCGGTGGTCAGGTCCGGACGGGGGATGGAGTGAGAGCGGCTGTGCCGGAGGATCCGGGGAGAACAGCGCCCCCTTTGAAGGTGGTTGAGGCAGGGAGGAGTATGATGGCTGAGGTTTTGACGGTGGTGTAGGTTTGGAAGGAGCCGTTGGCGGGGTTGCCGGAAGCCATACCGTGGGCGAGGGCTGCGACGCGGGTTCCAGAGGCGAAAGAGTTGGAGGGGGAGGAGATGACTTCCCCGGCGAGGTCTGGGGGCTTAGTCTAGACTCTTGGGGAGGGAGGGCGTTGGAAAGGGGCCATACCAGTGCCCAGGGTGGCTGGATAGGAAGATACAAATATGCCGTAGGCTTGACGCTTCCAGTCGAGGGGGTTCAGGGCTACCACGCGGTTGCGGATGAGGACTTCGCCGGGGCCGGGAGTGGGCACGAGGCCCTCCGAGACGGTGAGTTTGGCACCGGGGCGTTTAGGAATGCGGCGAGATTGGTTTGTTGGGACATCTTGGGCCGAAAGGTGTGAAAGCCGCGAGGAGGCAAGGTGATTCGGGCAGTTGGATGGAAGAGTTGGTGGGTTGGAACGAATCCGATGTTCATGAATGGTAAGATTGTCGACGATGGTGGTAGTGAATATGTTTACGACCAAGTCAAGCCTCCTTTATATCGCCGACGCGATTTACCACATATCCTGTGCATCGCATAATCCAGAGTGCTGGGCGCCAAGAACTCTGACCGGCCAAGACCGGGTTCCGTGTTCAGCCAATCCCGGAGAGGGCCATGGTCCGGATGCGCCGAAACTCCGGGTTCAAAGCCGGCGCTAGATTGACAAACCAATGACAAATTGAGGAACAGTCCCGCGCCGCGCGCGTCCCTTTTTCGGCTTGCATGGTGCTGATTCATCATCAATCGCTAAAACGACAGATGGATTGGGTAAGTCAGTCTCCAGCATCATCTCCAGTGTGGGATTTACGCTCACAGAATTTTTGCAACTGCCAAGGTTTACAAACTGCACGAATCAACAGCCTTGACCCTCACAATAGCCCTCGTTAAGGGACTTGAGCTTGATTTCCACAGCGCAGCGGGGAACTCCCATTCCGGGCCAAAAACATGGAAATAGAAGTATCAGTCTGGTCGAATTGATCCCGTCATCTGTTGCCAACTAACGCCTGCTCATGAAATAACTGAAGGAAACGTCTCCGACATGAGCGCTGCGTCTCACTCACCAACGAAACGAAACCAAAAACAGGAAAACCCATCCACCTCCAATCATCTTTCTGAAACCCTCACCACCAGCCCCTTGTACCCCCCCTTCCCAAACGATGGCGCCCGATCCATATCACTCCCCACTATCCCCGAGCTCGACCCATACCCCGAAACCGCCACGGCGCGTCTCCGCCTACAACAAAACCTGCTCACCGTTAGCATCCCCCCATCGAAACTCACCACCACAAGGAAGGCAAGGAATAAAAATACTCACACAATAACAACAACCGCTCCAATCAGCACCGGAACCCCCAACCCCACCACCAACCCCAACAACACCTTATTCCCCAACGTCCCCGTCTGCCCCTCCAACCACCCCTTGATATCCTCCACCCCTCCCGTCGGCCTCGGCACAAACGACGTAGGCACCCCCGTCGACTCAACCATCTTGTGCGCACCAGCCCCGAACGGGACGGGACTCTCCACCGATGCGTACCTCGTCAGCGGGAACGTCGGTTTTACGCCGGAGGGGACCGCGGTGGTTAGGGTTACAACAGATTGGTACGTGGAGGATACGTGCAGGGAGGCAGGGCAGTTGATGAGACCGGAGGACTTGCAGGATTGGGCGGTGAAGTGCAGGGTTGTCTTGGTGGTTACGGTGGTGAGGGCCGCGGTGGGTGCGGCTGCTTGGCGGGGCTTGAGGGTGGTGGTCAAGGGGACGGTAGGGGAGACGGGAGAGGTGGGCTTGCGCAGGGCGCAGGCGGAGGCGAGGGTGGTGTAGAAGAGGGGGGTGGATTCCGAGGCGAGAGGACCCCAGGTTTGGAAGCCGACGGCGACCGTGGCACCGGCTGCGGCGCCGACGGCGAATTGGTATTGTTCGACGACGGAGAGGCCGCAGGGGGTGCTGTTGGAGTCCGGCTTCGATGATAGGGCGGGTCCGGTCACGTTTGTGATGAACTCGGCGACGTTGGCAAACACTTCGGCGACGATGCCGGCTTCGATGTTGAACGGGGTGTTGTCGAGGGCGGAGGCGATGCCGCCCGTGTCGACTTCGAGGCCGAGTTTGAGACCCACGCGGAGGACGCCCTTGAGGACGACGCCTTCGGAGACGATGGTTACGGGGAGGAACTCGAATTGGCCGCCGGGGCTGAAGATGTAGGTGAGATGGAGATGGTAGGGCGGAGAGGGGGGCGCACTTACAAGGCAACATTCGACACATTCGGGCTAAACATGTCGAGCTCGAATCCCACCCCCTTATCCAACTTCATGTGAAACCCGGAGCTGATTTCGACAGCGGTGCTGACATCAAGAATGAGATCGATAACGACCACAACACCAGCGGCAATGTCGCTACCAATGGCGATACCGACAGGTGACTTGGACGCGTATAAGTTGAGGGTATACGTGGCGCCGGCTCCAAGCTTGGTGTTTAGCAGCATGTACAGCTCAAAGTCATCCTGAAACTCAAACTTGACAGACACCCCAGGAAGAGGCTTGAGATCAAGATCGAAGCTGACATTTGCCAGCGTCGGGAACTCGATCTCGTAGTCCTTGTCGAAGACGTCCCCGGTGAAGAAATCGCCGAGAACATCGACGATGGTGCCCACGGTATCGCCGACGGCATCAAAGACAGCTTCGGTGATGTTTTTGACCTCGTTCTGGATCTCAGCCGTGTAGTTCGAGATGGTGTTGCTGATGTCGCCCTTCACCGTCAGACTTGCTGATGCAGAGCCTCTGATGTAGCATTTCTGGCAGATAATCTCCACGTTGAGAGCGCCTTCGGTGGTTGCTCTCTTTCTCTCACCCGATCTATTCACGTGTTAGTCGTTTGGGGAGGTGAGTGGTAGCGAGGGGAACAGTGACAAGGGTCTGGGATGCACGGACAGGCCTTGTTTCAGAAGCGTTGCGCCGCTCCAGGTGGTGTCGAGGACGGTCTTGTTGCTTTTGAAGGTGGAATCTCTACCCTGGATCTTGACGGCGTTGAGACTTCGTGCGATATGTTGGAGGGTTTGGCGTGTTGACCTTCCGGGCGCGTTTCGAGCCTGGAGGACGGGTACCGCAGCCGGTGAACCTGCTGACGTGAGTTCGAAGGCCGTTGCCCAGAGGTAGGGGATGGCGAAAGCGATAAGTTTCATGGTGTTCTGAAAGCTCTTTGGGCTGTACTAGAATTCGAAGCGTTTGAAAGCAAAGGGAAAATGTTTTTGGCAAGGAAAAGCTGGGCGACATCCAGCGCCGCCATGGAGGTTTCCGAAAGGACACCAGGTCGTAGATGGGAAGTGCCGGTCTAACCTTTACATACAGCTTAACTCCCTTCGTGCCTCGCCCTAAGAAACGAAAGGGGCTGTGGCTGCACGTCAAAGTATCTACCTGCTGCAACCCAACTCCATGGGTGCCGGCATCCCTGGAAGGGGGGGGCCAAGACCCCCTGTTGATTTCCAGGGCTGATACCAACGGCTCTGAGTTGGCCAATTAGAGCTGCGCCTTTTGGGTCTTGGCTCTGTAAAGGTTCTGCGTTGGGATTTGGGAAGGAACCGGACATGCAGACCACAACTGAACCCCCGGGGTATCAACACTATAGAGACGGCCTGAATTTTATCAGCAGAAAAGTGTTCGCAGAAGGTATGTAAGGTTTCAATGCTTTATCGAGCAATCGCTTATTTAAGGGCACAACCTAGCATACATGCAGGTGGGTGCGGGGAGTTGCTCCAAGAATAGGGGCACTATGGCTAACTGTTGGGCAACGCCCCCTTTGCAGCTAGGGTGCTGTGCCGCATGGGATCCAGCACTGTTTGCCATGCACCCCAATCTGGGGGAATTGTGGCTTGTTTCAGAGGTGTTCGAACCGGCCCGCAATTAAGGGGGTACAAACACCGCGACCAGGTTGATTTGATAGGTCTATTTTCAGTTTGACAATATGCGCATCGTCAGCGATCACCATGTCCTGGAATATCGTGAAGTCGTCAAGGAGCCGGACAGCATGGGTCGTGGGGCTTGCCTGCCTCCATGAGACCTCCGGGCAACACGCCACAATTTCTCTCCATATCCACCAGCTTGGTCGGAAGACGGAGAGACAGGTTATGAACAATATCTCTTGGCAACGACTCTTCCGGGAGCTCTAGGCTTTTGATAGTCCCCGTTTTGACTAGTTTGTCACTGCAATCATTAATTTCACAACTTTGGGCGGCATTTGCTCCTTGGGCTGCTTTGGGTAGGCGTCTCTGATGTAGCGCCGTCTTTTGATAGTTTTGTAGCTGATTTGCCCTGGGCAGAACGAGCGTGCCTAAAGATGTTGCAAAGCTAGTCGGCTTCCTGACCAGCCTCTAGATGCCGATTGCATGACTGGGCAGACATATATCGTGGATGGTGGGCATTATCTACACCTAAGTTGTGTAAACGAAGCACATTGGGGGGTTTTCCGAATAACAATGGAATTGAGGGTCGGCTTGTGAAAGGTGAAGAGACCGACAATCCTACGCATCATGGGGCAAACCACACGGATGCACCGCACTACAAACCAAGCCACAGTCAACTGCACAACCAAGTTCACTTGGTGCTCCCAATCTTGACGGCGCTCTGAACGTTGATGTTGACTTGCAGAACGTAGACCCAGCCCTTTTTATGCACGTCACTGGCATCTGAGATGGGCTTATATACTAGATGTATTTTGGGTACTTTCGGCGTGAGGCGGCCGGTCGGTACACGGGTTTGCCACATCAAGATTGCCTCTTGCTCTGACTCTCTTGGAAACGGTCCTCCTTCTCGACGGCGAGCACGTAGAGGCAACCTTGCTAGGCGTTATTGACGAGGTAGGCGGGTCCGAACAAGAAGGCCGACCAGTGTGCAGAAACCCAGAGGTCTCGCGAGTTAGGGTCGCCTATGCAAGTGCTGAGTTGCGGCCTCTTGAGCAATCGACTCGGCGACTCATCTTGTCCTGTTTGGCGGCTCACTAACATCAGGAACTGGTATAGTTAAAGTGTATATCTCCGTAAAACAATAGACTCCATATGCCCCTTGCCAATGCTCCGCATCACACTTCTCATCTAGTTGGCGGTCCATATACAGAACCTCTTCAACGACCACAGAAATCGCTCTGTCCTGGCCCACCATCATAACACTTGTCACACTTCTCCCAAAACTTGATCCACCCATCACCCCCAGCTCCACAATAGTACAGCGTATACCACAACGAGATGTTGTCCGTCGGTGCGCCGACGCGCCTATTCTCGGCGGACATTTCGCTAGCGTAGTCCCCTGCGCCAGTGGTGTTAGTTTTACCACGCAACGGATTAAAGAAGTAGAGCGGAAATGGGTACCTTTTCTCCTGAGGTTGTAGCCGCAGTAAAAAAGTCCGTTGGTGCATTTTGCTGCAGCGGCCAGTGAAGGGAGTGCACATATGACTGCGATGGTGGCGGTGGTAAGTTTGACCATTTTCGCAGTAGGGTAAGGGGGACGGTATGAGGAGAAGTGAGGGCGGTTGCAGGTTTTTGAATGACTTGAGACGGCTGGTGCTGTGATTTTTTTCTAGGCTCAGGTTGAGGCCGCAATGGGGACCTTTATATCTCGCGCAGTGCCATCAACTTGCAACATTGTTATTATTATTATTATTATTATAGGAAAATGCATTTTGCTCCGGCCTCCTCCGGAGCTTAGCCTTCTTCCTCTGCGTGATGGCCTGGTATGATGGGCAGTGCTGCCCCACAGCCTCTGAATCTCCGAGCACTAGCAGGGATTTGGCGCGATGAAGTGCATCACGGTCTGCGGAATCTTTCCTCGGTCGCATGTTTCCGTGGCCTCCACAGGAGAATTCAGATACTCTACAGTGTGGAGGTGGCTCGGGAATTCTTAGTGCAATTCTCAGCCCCCGCGGCGGTCAACACCGTTAACAGGTGCGCTAAGCAAGCTCTCGCTGGATTGGTTAGGATCCGTCGAATCGGCCCATCCCGCATTGGCCATGCATCACTGTGGGGTCATGCATCTCGGTGGTCGGCACCTGGGTCTCCTCCTAATGGACTCGTCCCAGCTGCGAAGCCATTTCCTTCTTTGGCTGGCGGATATACCACACCAGCAAGGCCGCGACGGCACTACAGGCCCCAGGAATAGGTGGCTGCGCTGACAGTCCTGTCGGAGCAATCAATCAATACTACATGCAGGAGTTTTTCGTGGTCGTGAAAGCGTCAGAGGGCGGGGATCTCGAAAAGAAATTGGAAATCTGGGCGATCTAGCCCAGTCTTAAATTGCGTCCTTATCATGACATAGGTAGGCTATCATAGTAGACGGATCGTCTTGACCTTGGCGTCTTGAAACAGCCGAAAGTTGGCAGGATCGGACCCCCGATAGGAAGAAAAGCCCAGGCCGATCCTTTCATACGCCTCCCCATTGGCAGCAGAGCCGTGATGCTCATGGTCTCCAGGCCTAACCTTGCGAAGTATCATGTACATCTCCATAACCCACACCGAAGGGTGCCATGTTCCGTGCTTGTCTCGCGAGTAGCCGACCCTCAGGGCATAGAACTCGCCGTCGTCAGCGGGGGCGAGAAATCCATCGAGACAGCCACACTGCGGTCCGGCTCGGCAGCGCGTGCCGCCCGCCATGCTGCGAGCCAGACACGCCCAGCTTTCGGGCGGCAGCGGCACAGCCGGCTCCATGGCCACGTCGCCTTGAGCGAGAAATACGTGGCCAGAGCCGGTCTTTAACACGAACTGCGAGACAACCTGGACCGCTGCCTTTGACATGCTATCGGCGGGGTCGGGCAGCACGCGCAGACTGACGCGCGTCACAGCGCCCTCGAGGAGGATGAAAGCGCTGGAGACCGGACCGAAGGGCAAGCCGGCCAGCGTGACGGTTTCGGCTGCGCGGATGGTGATGCAAGAGTGGAATTCGAACCAGTCGTTTCTGGCTTCGTCCAGGTGCCCGGGCTGGGGGACCGAGCGGAAGTGCACTGGGATTTGCACTGATGCCCAGGACCATGACGGCGCGCGGTACACCGCTGGCCGAGACGTGTTCCAAAGGCGGCCTCCGCCGAGCTTGTAGCTAGTAGTTCTGCTACCAACGTGATGTCCTCCTCCTCCTCCTCCTCCTCCTCCACCACCACCACCACCACCACCACCACCACTACCGCCTGCTCCAGGGGTGCCCGTAAAGCGGAGGGTATCATGGCGAATCTGAGGCATGGAATTCACTTGGCGCAGCGGGAGTCTGTCCTCCTCCGTCTCCTCGAGGGTCCCGCGCGCCGGGTTGGGCTCAGTCCCGACTCGGCGAGGCAGGGCGGCCACATGAGTCCGAGGCGGGATGGACGGCGGCGACAGTGGTGGCGGGCCGTAGTCCGCGTGGTAGCTCGAGTCCACGGCAGGCGGCAAGGCCGTCGTCCAGCACAGCTGGCGGACGAGGTCATGCCGCCAGAGACCGGCCAGGTAGTCGGCGCCGTCCACCCCCAAGCACTCTTGGCCGATGTAGCGCGAGAGGCTGGAGATGGCAACCAGCCGGTCATCCTCGTGAGTGACTTGCGTGCGCGAGTAGAACCTCACGAGCGCCATCCACGACATGCTCAGCTGCTCGGCGCTCATGCCTGGGAGCGCGGCCTCGCGGATCCTGTGCACCTCCTCAAAAGGCGCGGCCATGTCGAGCCCCAGCAGCTTGGTGCGCGGCCAGGGGACCAAGCTACATTCGCACAGAGTCCAGGCCGCGCATCGCCAGAGCATCTCAAACCGCGAGACGTGCAGGATTCTCCGCGCAAACAGCCGTTCTTGAAACGTCCATCCGCGCCTCCGGCCCATCATGAGCGCGTCGTTGTCAAACACCACATGGCGGTGCCCCATGGTCCCCGTCCTAGCGTAGAGCGTCTTGCGGCCACCGCGCCGAAACAAAGTGGAACATGCAGTGGAAAACAAGTGCTTGGGGGCCTTGGGGGCCGGGAACGACGCCTGCCACGTCTCGTCCCCGAAGACCTGTTCTCCAAAGAAGCCCTCGGTGCAGTCTGCGGCGGTCGAAGCGGCGACGACCAGCCAGGCACCCGCGTAGATATCCGCCATGCGGGTGCCTTCCTTCAGCCACTCGTCCCGGTCGTTCTGGATGATGCAGAGCGCATCGATCCAGAGATAGCGGACGCCGAGGAACCGCGTCAGCAGGATGGCGTCGCGGAGCGTCTTGGGAGCCGTCTTCCAAGGAATCTGCTTGCGGAACGACGCGAGCGTGTCGGCTGTCGTCATGAGCCACTTGTCGCTGGCAGTCCCCCAGCAGTAACTAAGGGCAATGTATTGCCGGCGGCCGTCCGACGCATCCTTGTCGTCGTGGCCCTCCACGAGGCGGCAGCCCACATCGACTTCGGAGAGGACATCCAGGCAGTGCTGAACCGAGAAGGCGGCGCGTCCTTTTGAGGTGCGGCCAGTCGTGGCACACTTCTTGAGCAGGCTCTCCAGCCCGGTGGCTGCAGGGTCGCCAACATCGATGAGTCTGAGCGGCGTTCCGCCGACCGCACCGCCGCGGCAGCTCTCGTGGGCTTCGTCACAGACCCAAAGCCATTTGCGCACCATCAAGAGAGCCTCCACGTTGGTGCGTCCGACGACGCCATCGATTCCGAGCATGCCCCTCATGTAGGCCTTTGGATCCTCTTTATACACACCAACGTCAGCCAAAGGCACAAGTAGTAGCCATGGAAGATGGTACCTGGTGAGATGCAGCTGTAGGGAATTGGGGAGG
>Ga0247770_1000781_pt1 | contig 29435 bp, 27 predicted proteins | sample UWRJL136409B6_FD_179943 | JGI IMG/M metagenome (GOLD analysis project Ga0247770, IMG submission 179943) | Plant litter microbial communities from Arlington Agricultural Research Station in Wisconsin, United States - UWRJ-L136-409B-6 | ecosystem: Environmental > Terrestrial > Plant litter >... | reverse complement strand
AAAACGCATAGCGCACCCCCCCCCCCCCCCCTGTCCGAAATTCCGGTGGATCGCCCAATGAGAAGGCAGGGAGGTGTGGGTAGAGTTTCCTTTTGTCAAGCTCCAACACTCTAACATGGGCAACAAAGGCACAAGCACATCGTCGACCGCGGGTGATCGAGCCCGCGTCCGGGATGTGAGATGCGCATTGCACTAGCCCCCAGTGATGCCTTGTCGGTCGTCGCCGTTTTGTATGTACCGTCGCCTTATTGTGTCTTTTTTGCGGTGTTTCGCCGTTCGTTTGTTCGTGGTCATGAGGTACTCCCCTCAGCTGCCGTCCGCTAGCTGCCCGCCCGCCCCTGTGATGTGATGGATGTCGAGGATGTTCGCACACATACATTGCCGCCTTAACGCTCTCTGTGCCGCTTGTACAGTGCATTACCGCCGTGCGCAGGGGTTTTTTTTCTTTGTCGCTGCCGTGGTGGTGAAGGGAAGGGAAGAAAGTAGAGTAGTTATCATTATGGGGTTTCTTTCGTTTGTGGTGCGGTAAATAGGTATCGTCATATCGGCGTTGATATACACCCCCTCCCGTTCGTCTATCTCGTTCCGTAGTGCGTTTCGTATCGTATTATCCTCGCCCGGCAGCGACTCGACTCGACTTTGTGGGCAGACAAAAAAGTGCTAGTACTGCTGGTGATACGCCGCCGCCGCGGGCTCTTCAGCCCATCCGCTGTAGCGATCGACCATCTCGTCGTAGACTCCCACGCCCATGCCCCCTGTTGGTGCCGCTGGGTGGGGGTATGGGTAGGCTGCGTCTACCTCGTAGGGGCGACTGCTGCTGCTGCTGCTGCTGCTGCTGCTGGGCGCGCCAACGCGGTGGAGGTCGGGGATTAGCAAGTCGCTGCTGTAGGTTGGCTCGGGGGTCATCGGCTCGTCCACACCCGATTCGGGGCTGTGGGTGTGGGCATGTGGGTGTGCGTAGTCGGCGGCGTAGAGCGGTGGATGTGTTGGGTAGTCGAGGTAGGCAGTGGCGGCGGCGGCGGCACCGTACGCGGCTGCGTCGCCTATCATAGACGGCATGGGCTGGTGGCGTGCGTGGAGTTGGTGGTGAGCGGTGGAAACAGTAGCGTTGTAGTGCTGCTGCTGCAGACCCTGCATGGGGGAGGAGGTGGTGTTGTTGGGGTACGAGTGGTGTCGACTACCGCGCAGCCTGCTGCCGTTGCTGCTCCCTATTTGGCCGTGGCCTTGGGACCCCTTTTTGCCGCTCCCACCGTGGATACCGGAGGTCGAATGCCCCGATGCCGCTGACGGGCCGCCGACTTTTGGGTGTGCATCTCGGCTGCGGCTGTAGGCGCTGCCGTGTCTGTGTTGGTGTCGTGCGGTGCTCTTGCTGCGGTAACGCGTTGTGCTCATCACGCCGCTCTCAGCGAACTGCGGTTCGAGATACCACTCGGTTGACTTGGCGTTCTTGTTATCGCTGATGACCGCGTCTGACGAAAGGCATATCCTACCGCTCCCGTCGAGGTCGTCGGTGTTGTAGGCGCCGCTGTGTCGGCGCTCGCGCTTCGTGAAAGCCTAAATTGTCAGCGCATTTGTCGTCTAGCAGAGCAAGGAATACTGACCATGTTCATGCTGAGGTTGTGGCGGATGCTGTTCTGCCAACCCTTAGTGTCGGACTTGCCCTTGTCCGTGTTCTCGCGGAACCACTGGTACAGGTCTTGCAGTGTCATAGCACGCCGCGGGGTGCTCATGAACGCGCGGTAGATGAGCTGCGCGTACGGCTCTTCTTGTTTACTGTTCGAAACGTTGCCGGGCGTGCCGCCACCGCTGGTTGGGCTGTTGACGGTGCTGCTCTGCGGGCTATGGCAGTGTTGTCTGGACGTGATATCCTTAGGGTAGTGAATAGCGCCCGTGAGGTCATCGCCCGGTTCTGAGGCGGGGGCTGGGCTGGGCAGGTCCGTATCTGCCTTGAGGCCGCCGAGAGAGGAGCTGCATGCGGACAAAGGGCGTGCGAGATCCGACACGGGAAGTCCATCAGGCACGGCCATCGGATATGACGCTGTCTGGTAGATGCCAAAGCGACCGTCCTGGACGTGGAAACTGGACTCTGAGCTGTCGAAACTCTGATTTGAAGCGTACATCCCTGTTGTTGGGTATGAGGTAGCTGATGGGAGGTAGATCATGTCGGAGTCTCTTAGCGGGAACCCGCCAGATTGCTGGCTCTGTCTCGAGAGATGGCTCGCAAGGCCGTTGTTGTTTGCTGGCTCCCACGAGAGAGAGCGAAATTGATCTGGCGAGCCCCAGCTGCTGCGTGGCGAAGACTGGTTGGAGCAGACCTGAGAAGGAAATACAGCAGCTGTGGGGGAGCTGTGCAGAGCGTAGTGCTCGAAGCCTGCCTGGCTCTCGGCAGCCACGTTGAACTGAGGCCCACCTTGGCAGTAAAAGCTGGTGTTTGTTACGAGATTCGGTGTCTGTGTCGTCCGCTCTGTGGCCACAGAGAAGTCCATGTCTGGCTCCGTCTTCAGGTAGTGTGGTATTTGTGGGGGGGACTGCGAGGAGGCTTGCTGGTGTCTCGGGTCGGTGGTAGGCGTAGCGGAAGTGGCGGGAGGCGAGGCGTTCCGTTGTTTAAAAATCTCTGGATCCATGACAAACGAAGCAAGACAGGCACGCGGGATGCGAGACGGGGAGAAGGGGGTCGGGGATTTAAGAAAGAGGCAGATAGATGCTCTCGCGGTGCGGCTCCTGTAGCGAGACACTGTGGCGCAGGGAGGATGGAGCCCTAGAACACGGACCGAGATGCGGGAGGTCTGGACAATGCACGAGTCTAATGTCGAGAATATAATAGCCGCAAGGCGGGATGAATGGAAAGAGAGGCGGTGGTGTCGTGGTTAAGACCACGGCGTCTGTTGGCTTGAGGTGCGCTTGAGAGGATGGGTGTGATTGGCGGCTGATGTGTGCGGCTAGGGAAGAAGGGGGGGTGTGTGTGGAAAGAGATCTTGGTGACAAGGGGCGGGACGTATGCAGATGGGCCGAAAATGTCTGCTCTATGCACTACGACGGACCCCGGGCTTGGGAGACTGATCTGACCCTGGGGAATTCAGGACGCCAGGGCGTGCAACCAGGCATCCAACGCCTCTGGCCTGATGAGGTTGGACTGTTGAGGAAGAGGGCAGAGCAGGGCAGGGGTCGAGGGTCGAGAGAAAGGCAGTACTGCGTCAAGCGCGGTCTGGAATCTGGACGTGGAGGCAGAACAGACCAACGGCAACGACTGGCGCGGCGGATAGACGCAAGATGGAGATGGGGGAAGGACAATCTGCCAACGCACATGGGCAGCAGGCTGTTCTGCTGCTGCTGCCACCGCTGCTGCTGGCTGACTGGGTGTTGTTTGGTCTGGATGACCAGAGCTCTACCTGACCGGGCGTCAGGAGAGGGCGGGCGCAGCTTGTACCTCTTGAGTGTGCGCTACCTGAGATGGGATCAACGATGGGTCATGGAGGCATGTATCCACAGAGGCATCGCCAGGTATTGTGCCATACAAATAGGTAGGCACAGAGCACGGATGATATGTGTGCGTCCACTTTGTGTGCGCAACGCAGCAACAGTGTAAGGTAGCAGAAGTACATGTAGCTGGTACTGCCATGTTTTTACACACTGCGTCTGCGTGTGCGTGTGCGGCTTGTGTGCTGTACGAAGTAGCCCGTACCGGGAGCAGCGAGCAAGAAAACAGCGAGCAACCAGCGGCAGGTGGCCCGTGGAAACAGAGGGGGTGCAAGTTGCAAGGGCCAGGTGCAAACGCGAGACGGAAGAGAGAGAGAGCGAGACTGGAAGCGTGGCGCTTCTCCATCGCAGCCATCGATGGGATGCGGGCAGTAGTGTGTAGGCAGGGCCGGCAGGCCAAGCAGGGCCAGACATGGATGGCAACCATGGGTTAATGTCTGGTACCTGTCGGCATGTACTGTACAATACCCGCGTACAGGTACATCAAGCGATGCACCACGCCTTATACGCTCCCCGCGCCGTGCCCACTCTCCACTTGGTCACTGGTCGCTGGTTCTGGTTGCTGGTCACCGCACTGGCAGCACCCGCTTCGGGCAGGGCTCTGTGCTGTGAGCTATGCCCGGAAGAATTAGAAGAATGCGGGTTGGCGATTGCATCATGTTTCGTTCGCAGTGCAACAGCCAGGCCTTGCCGGCACACCCAGGCCCCAGGTCAAAGCCACAGCCAGAAATGGCGGGAGGTGGGAGGTAGGCGGGCGGAATATGACCAAAAAAGCCGACAGGGGGGCCGTTGCTTGTGCTTGGTTGGTGCGGCGCGCGCTGCTGTCAACCGAACGAATTACCCCTCCCACCAACCGGTCCCCTTCTCCCCCCACCGAGAAGAAACTTGATATCTCGAGGCCGGCCGTCACCGCCAGCGGTGGCGGCAGCAGTAGCTACCCATACGCGCATCATGGCGGTGACGGCGAGCGCGCTCAGCAACAATCAGATTGTTGCTGTTCTATGCCCTTGTGATGCTGCAGCTTGACACTCGATCGCAGCGACTTCGGTATACGTCATGCGCGGAAGCAGTGCTGTCGCCCGCGACCAAAGGCCCGCCATCGGTTCATCGCGCCGTTGCTGCTGCTGTTGCTGCTACTCCCGCCAAGTCGGCCGCCGCTCTTCTGCCCTCACGCCAACGGCGCGAAGCTGTCGGTGAGGCCAGGAAAGGCGGGCGGACAGTTGATTCCATCTCGGCAAGTTGCAGGTGGGCAGGCCTCTGAAACAACCAATCACTGCGCCTGGCAAAACAACGGATGGGCCGTTGGTCCTTTGGACCCATTGGCGATGCGCACAGCCGAAGTTGTCGAGGCAGACTGCACCGTGCAGTGAGCTCGTAATCGCAATATCTTCAAAGTATGCAGGGCATGTTTCATTCTAGAAGGTATGTAGAAGCATGCCATGTTCATTTCGTTCCGATCCTGATGCTTGCCTCCGCGCGCAAGCAGATGCCATGCGTGTTAGCCCCGCGATGAGAAGGCAGCAATCCCGATCCTGTGAGTCTCTCCACCGTGCTTGCTGCTGCTCGCTTGTCCGTCGTCCTGTCATTACACGCCGCTCGTCTCGTCTCCGTGGCAAGCGCGCAGAGCACGCATCCACGCCACTGTGCTGCCGGTCATTCCCATCATCGATCAGGGTCAAGCGAAATACTAACGGAAGGCGCAATCATGTTTCACACTGCTCAGCCGGCAGACAGCATCGCCATACATGACGGAAGTGGGTGGGAGCCCTCAACGTGGAAGCAGCGGTGCTGCCCGGCGGGAAAGGCGAGGCGATGATCCCGGGAAGCCGTGTCACCGAGTGGAGAATGCCTTGAGCGATCCCATTTTGCCGGCCGCCGCTGCGCTACGAGCGGTCGGTCGGTCTGAAGCGGCCGTCTCCGGTCCTTCACACATACTTGGTCTCCGAAACGGGCGCGTGCCGCCAGCTAAGCCCACCGCACCCGCTTGACCCGAGTGAAGCTGCGAAGAGAAAGTACGGCGCTTCGATACCAGGTGCAAGCCCCGAGGGGTTACTTTCTGTAGTAAATCTGTAAAATAATAATAAAAGCAGTCAGCGAATCTGCGGTGATACCCCTTGTTCCCTCACCGGACTGCAACGAACCTTTTTGAATTGGAAGTGAAGTTGGAGAATGCCCTGACAACACTAGTTAGCCTATACTGGCCATGGAGAGACGGCCGTGATAGCAAAGCAGGGAAGGAGCATGAAGCCAGGGAAGAAGCATGATTTGACCACGCCAGCGACCAAGCTCTCAGCCGACAAGCGCGTAAATCGTGGCGCTTGTCGTGGCGGGTGTTTGATGGCTTGTATCTGCGCTCGACGACTGAGAACTTGGTCGCCTTCTTGGCGGCCGACGCGCCCCACAACGACTCTAATTTGGGATGGGGAGCGCATTGGGATCTAAGACATACCTTATCGAAGCTGCTCTTGAATCCTCGTTCCTTCTTGGCGCTATAGTCCCACTCCCTATCCACGATTCGGAAAGCAATATCTTCATAGGGCGGACCGGCGATGAAGCGGATCAGACAGGTGTCCTCCTTGCCCGCAGGGGCGAAGGACTCGCCTCTCCGGCGGCCGTGCTCTCGGATGATCTTGAAAGTTGGTGCCTTCGTCTTGTCGATGAGGTCTGGGTAGAAGATGTTGAACCGGTAGCCTTGGACGACCTTAGGGGGCGGGTTGTCGTGGTCGTAGTGCGTTTGGTTGTACTTGTTCCACTCGTACCCCATCTGCACGCGGTTGAAGTAGCGCGGCTTTCGCGGTCGATACTTGTCGGCCCAGAGAGGCTTTGTGGTACTGGGGATGGCCTCCTCGCTAGTGAAAATCTCTTCGCCTTCGCCAACACCCCGCGCCACTTCACGGTCGTAGAGGGCCTTCGTAGCCTGCGAGAAGTCTTCGTTTCCAGTCGATGCAAAGCGGGCGGTTCCTGGGGGCGGGGCAGATGTGCTCTGAGACGAAGAGGACGCTGTTGCAGCTGGCCGTGTCACAGGTTTGCCAGGCCCGGGGGCGAAGTTCCGGGTGGTGGTGGGCAGGCCATCGGACTCCTCCAGCGCCTTTGCCTTATCCGGGTCTCGTGGTCTCAGCAGCTCGACCCTGGCAGCTTTGATTGCCTGGCAGACCTTGTTGAGCTTCGCTTTGGCCTTGAACACCAGCAAGCTTTTCAACAGTTCCTCCCAGTAGTCCGTATCGATGGGCTCGTTTGATGAAAGCTTCGCCTTGATCTGCCTCTCCAGCGCCTCCAGCTGCTCGAGCGACTTGGGGCTCAGGATCTTGTCGACGTCGGAAGCCACAGACGCCAGGGCTCTCCCTTCGGGGCCGTGTGGCTTAAGCTTCTGGCGCCGGTGGGCACAGAGCGCCAGCAGCGCCGTCCAGTATTCCTTGTTCCTCGCATTGGCCTCGAGGGTCTGGTATGAGCGCATGTCTTCGTCAAGTTCCTTGAGCTGTTCCTCCTGGAGGCCCTCCAGTACCTGCTCAGGTGCAGGGACGTCTATCTCCACATCATCCTCGTCATCGTCAAACACGTCGCGGTCGGAGTCGATGAAGCGTAAATTGAAGGCGAGATAGTCGATGGGTTTGGCACGGAGTTCGCGCACGCGGATGTCTGCCTTCCTCTTGGCCTGTTTGAGAACGAACTTGTCCTCGTCAGCGACAAATTGCTCTGACTGCTCATCCTGGGTGAGGTATCTGCTGCCCGAGGCCGTAGCGGCGGGCCTTGTGTGGGCCGGGCGCGCGGGCTTGGAGATGCGGCCGCCGGGATCGTGACGTGGGGCGGTGATGTCTCTGCCCACGGGTTTGCGTGGAGACCTCGCCCCGTTGATCATAGCTAGCCGGTCGGGATTCATGGCGGGTGATAGGCGGCGTGTTAAGTTGAGAGAGCGAGCAACGGCCGTTTCGAAGTACAGTTGGGCGTGGAATATTTGGTTTCGGGTGATGACAGAAGGATTGAAGGCTTGTTCGGCAACCAGGAGCCGCAAGCGTGGGGGGAGATGGGTGCTTGAATTTCCGGGGAAAATGGGCGGTGAAGAAGGGCAGAACGGGCATGACCTCAACGCCAAGACCTAGGCAAGCCGTTCGCGCCCGCCTGCCGCCCAGCCGCCCCGCTGTGGTGCTGCACTGCTGCCGCCGTCGCGCATTCACGTTCAATTGCGGCGGTCCACACCATTCAGCCGACATCGCCGAAATCTCGTTGCGCATCACATTACCTGCGCACTACACGCCAGCGGAACCCGACGCCTGCAGTGCGGCTACAATGCGAATGACGGAGCGGCCCGACAGCATGACGCTTGCATAGCATAGCAACGGGACATCAGGAAGCGGAGAAGTGGGACCCGTGGGACCCGGACGCAATGGAGGCTGTTTACAGCATCGGCAACCAAGGCCGCATCATGCGCCGGCTGCTGGGCAGGCCAACTGTCGACGCCTCGCACGAATCTGCTGGCGTGACCAGCTCGCCTCTATCCGCCCAGTACCGCCCGTCGGCCTCGCAGAATGCCGTCCATCTGGCTGGCGCCCCAATTGCCTGTCTCGACCGGTCGCCGAACGGTCTCTCCGCTGTGCTCGCCAGCCGCCACATCCTCAAAACAGTCAATTTCGATGGGCTCGCCATCCGCGAGGGCGTCGACCTGCGTGCCCTGCTCGCGAATAACTCGGACCAGCTCTCCATCAGAGACGTGAAATGGGGTACGGGCCATGGCAGCTCCACCATATTCACCGCCTGCGCCGGCGGTAAGATATTTCAGTACGATCTGTCGCGCGCCGGCGCCAACGCGAGCGGGGGCCAAGGCATCGACTTCATTCAGACTCGCGAGGACTCCCGCCAGGTGAATACGTTAGACATCAACCCCCACCGCGGCACCTGGTTACTCTCGGGCAGCCAGGACGGCATCGTGCGCTGCTTCGACATCCGCACGCCCCTGCAGACGCGCACCGGCCTCACCTTCCGCGCCATTCAAGCCTTCAAGTGCAACGCCGACGGTGTGCGCCAGGTCCAATGGTCGCCCAAAGATGGGTTCTATTTTGCCTGCGGCACAGAGCAGGGCGTTGTGCTGAAGTGGGACATACGAAAGGCCAGCGCCCCTGTGTTGAGGATCAACGCGCACGACAAGACGTGTTCGTCTATCGCTTGGCATCCCGATGGCGACCATCTTGTCAGCGCTGGTTGGGATAGCAAGTGCCATGTTTGGGACCTTTCAAAGACGGCCGACAAGAGACAGAAGCCAAAATGGACCATCTCGACTCCCGCTCCCGTTGCCACCCTCGCATGGCGCCCTGGGCAGTGGTCCGCCACAGCGCAGGCTAAAAGGGCTTCTCAGATTGCTGTATCGTACGATGAGAGCAGCCAGAAGAGGCATGGTATCAACGCGGTGCATATTTGGGATCTAGCTAGACCGACTATGCCCTACCGTGAGTTGCAAAGGTTCGAAAGCTCGCCGAGCGCGTTGCTCTGGCACGACCAGTACCTCCTCTGGACGGCCGGTCGGGATGGCCTGTTCAACCAATGCGATGTTACATTCGCGCCGAAAGTGATTGACCGCCAGGCTGTCTCTACACTCTCATTTTCCTCCCGCGGCGACGTGCTCATGTTCCTTGACGAGCGTGCCCCATCGCATCGTCCTCGGCTCCACATCCTGCAACACGAAGGCACCCCCTTGGCCTCCTACAGCTCGAGCCCCGCAACACCTCGATTCAGCGTCAGTCGTAGTGATTCCGAGGATGACGTGATTGGTAGCTTCCTGGGTCCCCGTCGACGTGGAAGTCGGAGACGCCGCCCAAGTACTCGGTCTGCCGCCAACCTCAGCACCACACCTCCCACTGGCCCCGGGATGGACGAAGTTCTATCACTCGAGCAGACAATCAAAGTCACAGGAACTTACAAGCCACAACAAGCCATGGCCATCGGCCATGTCCCTGCTGGTGCTAACGTCGACGTCTACGAATACTTGACAGTCAACTACTTGGAAGCATTGCACCAGCACTTGCCTTGCGTCCCGGGTGCGAAGCCTGTACCGGATCGAATTAGTAAGATACTACAACACTACGCCAGTGCCGCAGAGAAGGTAAATCAGTTCCGTCTGGCGCAAACCTGGCGAATCCTCGCGTACGGCATTGGCCTGGTACTTCGTCGGCGCGCTCAATATCATTTTGAAACAAGAATGGAGAGCCTTAGGACAACATTCTCCAAAAAGAAAAGCGAGGCCAAGCTAAAACCGACTGGCCATGGCCTCGAGATGTCCATAGACTTGTCGGTAGATGGCGAAGTAACGCCGCGCAAGGTCATGTCATCGAGCAGTCTCGACAGCAGAGCTGCACACTCAATGTCTTTGATCGCGAGGGAATTGGAGAGCACATCTAACGTTCCTACTCCCCTCGCCCGACCAGTGCCTGACGACCCCGAGGTCGACTACACTCACGGAACCGGACGGGGCAAGAAGTTGACACCAATAATTGAACCAGAGAGCTTCACACTGCCTCCGGCAATACACGAACACTCACTGGACAAGCGAAAACGCTTGGATTCGGAGCCCCTGTCTGTCGTGAGCCACGGCAGCGCAAATACCCAGGCGAGCACCGAAGGGTATGACTTCTACGACACAGACGCCATTGCGAAAGCTGTGGACGTCCCTTCTGCAAAACCGTTGATCCCCCCAGTGCTCGATTTCGGAGGACCTAGCTCTCCCAATCGGCTACGCAAGCCGGTTCTGAGGCAAGACTCGGACGATAGCTTTGCTCAAGTCTTCTCCATCTCCGACGGGAGTAGACGCACCACAGGGTTAACCGGCTCTTCCGATGGCAGCGTTCCTAGTGGCGTAGCCATTGCAACCGCGGGGTCGAGCGAGGACGGTGACTTCGGAAGCCGAATTCGCGGCAAACACATCCAACACTCGCCAAGCGCCCATATCGGATTTCCTGTCCGCAGGGTGCTGGAGAGGACCGACACAAACTTCAGCGCCTTCACAGACGAACACAACCTGATCACACAAACCACCAGTGACAGTTTTGATTCGCCGTACCGCTCCCAAACCGATACCGACTTCCAGTTGGGGTCTCCTGAATGGAACCCTCTTTCCATTGAGATTGACGATCTGGATGACGACCATCGATCTCCATACATCATCGAGAGGGATTATCTCTGCTGGTCCGACGATCCTCCGTACCCCCACCCACTATCGTCGTCTACATCTCCGGCGCAACCCTTCCCGCCCCTCCAACCCTACACCCTCATCTCTCGTGCACTCGCATTCGAAGCGAAGTCGTCCGCCCTAAACGCCTCGGCCATCGTCCTCCTTTTGAAGCCGCTTATTCCAGACGATGTCATTGACTCGTTTCAAGCTGCCGCAATCCTCCGCCAGCACCACACGCGTCTCATGAGTATGAAGCTATTCGTCGAAGCTGCCCTCCTTCGTAAGCTTTGTATGAAGGGTTGGCCCGGCGGCGTACTCTCTCTCTGGGGCGAGGACTATCCGGTTATCTTCAACCCAGCTCACCAAGGAGTTCAGGTGGGGTTCACCTGCTCTACCTGCCACAAGCCGCGCGAGATCGACCGTACACCCACCTCAACCGACTCAGTATGGCGCTGCAATCGGTGCAAGTCGTTGATGGCGCCCTGCTCTGTATGTGGCCACCGCGACGCCCCTCCAGATATCCCGCTGCCCCCCATCACAGCCGACCAGGCCTTCCGTTCCAGACACACAGAAACCGATGAAGAAGATGGTCCCATCCTTACAACATGGTGGTATTGTCCCGGCTGCAGCCACGGCGGCCATTCCTCCTGCCTCCAAGCCTGGCACGCCGCCTTCGAGGCCGAGCACGGCAACATGTTCGACAGCCCCGCAGGCGAGACCGGTCTCCTCGAATCCAGCGACGGCTGCTGCCCCTTCGACGGTTGTGGTCATGCCTGTCTCCCCGGCCGTGGTCGAGACGAAAGCGTCGCGGCGAGAACAGAGGAAGTCACACGTGCAATGCGCGAGGCCACGCGCGGAGCCGCCAAGGTGTCCGCTGGCATAGGGTCAGGTATCGACAGTCTTAGTGCTGTTGGAGGAGGTATCGACCGTCTCGCTGCGGATGCGAACTATTCCCCTCACGCGAGCAACGGGGTAGAGCAACATCCTGCCCATGGCGTTCGTAGCGATGGATATGACGTACCGCAGAGTCGGGCGGTAGAGAGCGTGCGTGAGACATTAGGGGGGCAGGGCTTCTCCGCAGGCTCGAGAACTGGGCTTGGGACGACCACGAGCATCTTGAGCTCAAGCCCGGGGCGAGGCGGCGAGCGGTTTGAGAGGGAGCGGAGAAAGAGTGTGAAGTTTGTGGCCACGACTGAGGAGAGGTGAGTGAATATTTATACCGACGTTGGGTGAGATGATTGCGCTCTGTTTTGTTATTATTCTTCGGTTTGTTTTGAGTTGGGCAGCCTGCATTGTCTTGGGTGTTTGGGGCGGATGCATTGGATGTGATGTATGCATGAGTTTGGTGATGGTTGTGGGTGGATGCATCCACAGTTCTTCTTATAATGAACTTGAAGCTACGGAGTAAGGGATAGATAATTATGTAAGAGTAATAATATGATGATCGAATACCCGCTCAAATGCTACTCACCCGGCAAATAAGGGTGAGGGTTACGGTGATTTCCTCCCTACCCTCTTCGGCCCCTCTGTCATTGATGGGAAGGAGCAATGTGGTGTGGCTTGCACATTGTTGCCTCGGACAGGCTGCATCCCTCTTGCTGTCAAGCATTCAATGCAGCTGTGTTCTTTTCAGACTCCTTCCTGTCTGAATGCACGGCTTCAACCCAATCTCCGGGCGTGTCAGGCTCTTCGTCCTCAACATGGTCCTCAACATGGTCCTCAACATGGTCCTCAACATGCTGCTCAACGGTGCTCACAACCGTTACTCAGATATTCTCATCGCGCGCGACTCCGCCATGTTGATCACCGACGCCATGTATAGCGGCCGCTAGAGATACTCGGCAACGCACTCGGCAGTCAAGGTCTTGCCTACGCCCGGCGGACCGTGCAGCACGAGCACAAGGCCCTGGCCTTTCCCCTTGACGATGTCGTCGAAGGTTGCCTTCTGGTTGATGTGGGCCGATACCAGTGCCTGTACAGTGGTTTTGGTGGGCAGAGGAGCAAGTAAAGGGGGCAGTAGATTCGGCTTGTTCCTGGTGTAGATTATGGGATCGACCATGACACGGCCGGTGATGTCGAACTGGCTGATGGGGTTCGAGTCGAAGGATTGCTCCCTCTCCTGGTAGAAGCCGACGCCATCGTACTCCAGGTAGTTTACTCCGACGTATGACTCAAACTTGCGGCCGCGGTTGAGCAGCTTTGCGCGCATCTCGTCGGCGTCTGGCCGCAGAGCGAGCGGTATAGCTGGTAGATCGGTGAGCTTTCGCATGCCCGGGTAGAACTTGATCTGTATCTCCTCGTTGGAGTCGATCCCGAGACGTCCGCCATCGAAGTCGATAGAGACGCCCTCGATATGCAGAGCAACTTCCACGCCGCCAAATTTTACTTCGTAGTATGTTTTATGCACGCGGAAGCCCCGGTCTCGGCCTCGCTCCACTAAATGTACGATAGTGTAGGGCGGGAAGAGGAGCCAGAGGTGCTTGTAGCCGACGGACTTGATCTCAGACTGGGCAAATTCGTCGTAAGCATCGATCTCACTTTGGAAGTGCTAACGGGTCCATGCGAGCAGTCTTTGGAGATGGCACTGGGATGTCTTGTCGTTTGAGAATCTCTCGGAGCCCATATCCTCTAATTTCTTGCGGTAATGGAGGAGCGCGCAGAAGGGCTCTTCGAACTTCACATCGTCAGGTGTCATGGGATTGTCGGGGAAGTCCCCAATTGTGTCGTAGCATAGCTTCTGTAGTGGTTTGTGCAGGACGTGCAGCTTGCGAGTGCGCACTCCATTTGAATCGTTGTGGTTCTTGAGGCGGAATGTTGACCACCCTTGGGCTTGCGTCCGGGAAATGATCTTGTTGCTCATTTTAGCTGTCAGGTATTGCCCAAAGATCGATGATAAAGAGATTCTCTTGCCGTGTTGGTCCATATTGTTGGGCGGGGGCTCTGCAGCGGGGAGGTTGCAGGGACACACAGAGAACGGGGAGTAGAGGGTCGGTTCATGTCGCTTTTGTCGGGTGGCTGCCTCCACCTTTAATACTGAATTCACGGTTTGCAAGAGGCAGTGAATACTGTGAAACCTGGCGAAAGGTGGCGAAAGGTGAATCACTCGTGGGCTTGGGCTTGGATGAATTATGTTGGTGCAAAAAAACAAACAGCGCCCCTACTCTATCATTCATGGGTGCTGAACCTGAATCGAATGGCATGGTCTAATTATTATTAGCGAGAATCCCCTCCGGGAAGCTGCCGGGTAAGGGTGAGAGCACTGCGTCCCCAGATTGGGTCTTTGGTCAAACTAGAAGAAACTGAGCCTACATTGGGTTGCATTGAGCGACGACGGGAAGAGAGTTTTTCACCTTGGGATTTAGAAAGAATTTCAATACTGCCCGGGATGTGGCCGGGCAAAAGTGAGAGCGCCGTGTCCCCAAATTTAGTCTTTGCTCAAAACTAAAGGCACATCAGCTCACATTCGATTGCATTGAGCAACGACAACAAGAGCGTTTCCGCCTTGTAAAATTTTAGAGGCATTCTCACTACTGTCCAGGAAGGGCCCGGAAAGGGTAAGTGCTCTGTGTCTTCGAATTTTGACTTTGGCTAAAACGGAAAGCAATCCGGTCTCCATTGGATTGCATTCAGCTACTACAACAAGAGCTTCAAAGCTGTTCTTCCTTGATGAGAATGTTCGTCTATTTATTAGCTCGCATTTGGTGAGTCCTGCAAACTCGACCCGAGATGAAATCGCCCACTGTGTAATATCCGACCGTGTGGTTCTCGCAGCCGGCAACAAAGCAAGGTCTCCGACGCATCTCTACCAGGAATTAGAGCGGGATGTACTAGTTAAGCGCGTTGACCTTGTTGAGTCCCATGTGCGAAAAACCCGGAAGCGGTGTAGGCGGCAAGTTTCGAATATACTTCACAAACTGATCAGAGGTCTCGTTGTGAAACGTTCCAGACGTTGGCGAGGGCGCGATGATATTGAGGATACATCATGATAATACCTTCCGATAGCCAGACGAAGCACTTTCATTCCTTTTCTTGCGGAAACGGGGCTAGCAATGCGACATCGCAACCCGCATCATGATTACGGACCCAGTTGCCATGATGCCACTGCACGCCGTTCCTGATATCCCTGTAATGTTGCTGATGGTGAGAAGGCACACCAGCCTTGGCGTAAGAGGATCCGGCGTATAAGGCTGCAACAAGATCGTCGATCAACGAGCGTGGGATATTTCAGTGAAATATTAGCTCACTATCATCACAGGTGGCCGCAGACTACGAAACATACCAGATCGGTGCCCCACTCCAAAGAGAGATAGTACCAGCCCGGGAGTTCTTCGATAAGCCTCTTGAGCGTGAGGCCAGGCCTTCCGAGTGTACGCTGGACCCTCATCGGCATGCGATCGAAGATGTGCTTCGCCAAATGCTCCGGCAAATTGCTGTGGAAAAGATGTGCGTAGACACATGAATTGGTCGCTTATACAGTGGTATATTACGAAATATCGGCCAAGGAACTCTGCGGGTGTACGAAGGCTCAGGCCAGAACAAAGTGCCGCTTATCTCTGTGCAGAATACCTACATTCTCGGAATCCTTGCACAGTCTTGCTCTGGAACGGTAAGGCCTAGGCTTATGACGTCACCGGTCTTTTTAACATGCAGGAAGGCTTTTTCAGTATTTATCTAGGCGTTATCAGGATGGGAGATGGCCTGCAATAGCGAAAGCTTGGGGAGTCTGTACAGTGGGAAGACATCTTCCACACTGGCTGAGGGGACTTTTTCTTTTGGCTGGAGCTTTTGTAGTCTTTGATACTACTGAAGATTGCTAAGATGGAGTTGCCAAAATCTCTGGGCGTCTTCTTCCGGTTCTGCATCCGGTGACAGATCGTCAGTTGTGACGACATCGCGTAAGAAAAAGGGGTATCGATGAGCTGCTAAATCTCTTTGGTCTGTCACGGCGTCACTGTTGTTGGCGTCGTTGGTCTCATGCTCATTGATCAGGGCCTGGAGTTCGATGTGGTATGCTGATTGGGTAACTGCGCCCAGAACTACGTTTCCCAAGTCGTCTTCGTCTCCCTCGCGAGCGGCGAACTCAATCTCTACTTCATCAGCTTCGGCCTCATCGAATCCGGCGTCTGTCTCTCGATGCATTGGATTGGGAGTGACGAGATGAACCTCGGCATCAACCTTCCCATGATCTCTCTCTTGGCGCTTGGGGCTGGGAATGGCGGCAGAGTGCGGCGAGGCATGACGTTTCACCCGTGGCTGGCCTTGGGGCTGCTATGAGCTAGCGCCGCAGGTCCGAGGTGCGCATCGGCATTGCTTCAATGGGAACGGAGGCGGAAGGGAAAGATAGGAGCTCAACTCAAAACTCTGTGGAGATGGTGAGGTTGCCGCCCAGCTTTTCGAACTGCAACGGGCAATCCAACGAAGGCACCTGAACTTCATTCAAGTACATTTCAAGCAATAGAATAATGGAATGCCTCGTTACACCGTAGTTGACTGTTTGTATCATGGTTCCACAGGGCAGATGCTCTGCAAAAACGCGTTGGGCTTCGGACCTTTCCCCATATCGGTCTTAAAATCCCTTGGACCCGTGCAGTGAAACAACAATGCCTAAATCATATTACAAGAGGCCTCAATAGCATTGGAATAGGCCGCTATAGAAGGCAATAAGGCCTCTTTCGAATACAGAAAGACCTCTTTCAAATGCGGTAAGGTCTACCGTAGAGGAAGGAATACGCTTCGACATTGAGGGTACGGTGCAGACAGACATCCCCATAGCTTGAGAGTGACACTGAAACAGCAGTAATTCTGAAAATTGCTTCGAGGGATCCTTATCTCCACAGACCTCTCTAAGCTCGTAATCCCAACTTACAACATCGCCTTGGCCTTCTCAAAGTGTGCCTCCATGTCTTCGTTATACACCCATTTGATCCGATCCACCAATTCCACCCTCATCTTATCATAATCGCCTCCAATCCCCTCCTGCTGATGCGAATACGTCCTCCCGCACAAATGACTCAACCTGACCACCTCCTGCGACCTCGGCCGCCTCACCGCATCGTATGCCGCAAACACCTTCTCCACGTCCTTCGCGCTCCTCGGAGGCCTCGCCCCCATCAGCGCCGCAAGCACATACCCATCCTCTATGGCCTGACCCGCCCCCGCTCCCAAGTTTGGCGTCATGGCATGCGCACTATCCCCCAACAAACACACCCTTCCCTTATAATACGGCCGATCGTGCTGGTACTGGAAAAGCGCCCACTTACTCTTCAGCCCATAGTTCACCAGCAAATCCAACAGTCTCTGATCCCACCCCTGAAAATCTTCCAGCAAATCCTCCGTCGTCGCCGGCGCCAACCACGAGCCATTCGTCCACTCGCTACCCGGGCGGGTCCGAATAGCCACAACATTCACCGACTCCCCTTTCTCAACAGGGTATGTCGTGATAGTGCCACCGGGGGCAATGGCACACTGCCCGTTCATCGCGCGGTCAAACCCCATGGTGGAAATCATCACGTCTGCGGGAACGAGCGCGCGGTAGGCATACTCTCCCGTAAATTCGGGCGCTGACTTCTCCCCGTGGACATATTTCCTCGCTGCGCTGCGGATGCCATCGCACCCGATGACGACGGCGTGGGTGGCGGATGTGCCATCTGCAAAGATGAGCTTCACGCCTTCAGTGGGGGTGTCTCTATCGTCGTCGCCGGACTCGGAGCCAGAGCCGAAGCCCGAGTCGGAGACGACGTCGAAGGGGATGTCTTCAATCTTTACGAGAGATTTCTTGAAGGAGACGGCGTTGGCTGGGATGAAGCGAACCATCTCGTCGAGGAACTTGGCGCGGTGGATGGCCATGCGCGCAGGCGAAGCGGTCCAGTTGGGGGCGCTCTCGTCGTTGGTGAGGTCGAAGAGGAGACTTTCTTTGTCCGGGTCTGTGAGAGAGAGGGGGATGCCTCTGCGGAAGGCAAGGAAGGATGCGTGGGTGGTGGCGTTGAGGGTGACGTGTTTGTTGAATGCCTCGAGGAGGTCAGGGGAGTTGAGTGATAGGGCACGCACGGCGTTGGGGCCGATGGTTACGCCTGCGCCTATCTCGGCGAAGGACGCGGCAGATTGGTAGATGTGGAAGGGGAGGTTGCGACGCAGAAGACCGACTGCAAGGACCACGCCGCCGAGACCGCCGCCAATGATGGCGACGGTGTTGGCTGGTGATTCTGCTGCTGGCGGAAGGGAGTCCATGGTGTGGTTGTGTTCTACTTGATAGGAATCTCAGAAGGTGGAGATAAGACAGCCTGACCGGATGCCAGGACGGGCAGGTTGCTTGTTATATGCGGAGGCTGACAGCGCGGACTCTCTCGGATGGCCGAAGGGTGAGTTCGTTGCCCGTGGACTGCCGGCGAAGCCAGGACCCATGGGCTCTCTCGGCCACCTCTAAGGTCGCGGAGCCCACGCGACGAGACGATAACCACACCAACTAGCTACACTGCATGGCTCCTGCAGGCACTCCAACCAGTCACTGGGCGGAACAAATTCCGATGCCCGGGCATCTGCAGAGCAATAACGGGTTCACTGAGAGGGTCGCGTAGACGGTTCAAGTTGGTTGGCTGCTTGAATCAGGTTGCTATGTTTTCCTGCGAATCAGTGTTTATGCCTTTAGCAAAGTACCCGGATGAACCACCATCGCCCATCCATCCATTTGGATGTTCATTGCATACCGTCCAGCACCTTACTCAACATAACGTGGATGGTTGCCTCCAGACAAATGCTACCTAGTACCAGTCAGGTCAAGAGTCGGACCTCTAGGTAAACATCGTACGCACGCACCTTGCTATCAGGCTTGGGCTCGCCAATCCCACTGGCAGGATGGCGAGAAGGATCAGTGCCCACCACTGGGCGGGCTGAGAGCGGCAAGCACACCGCGGGCGGGCAGCGCCACACCTTAGGCGCGTGTACGCATTGGGTGTACGGGCGAACCGCAGGCCGCGTCCGAGCACATGTCGAAATAAGCTGTAACCCAAAGTGGGACCAGCCTGGTCTCCCGCAGTGCAGAGGGAGCGATAGGATCCCGCCCGTATGCAGTTGGTTCTGAATTGTGCTTGCCGAGACCACAGGAATGAAAAGACGAGCCCTACTCGGGGGAAAAGACGATCTGCGATTGGTCGATACCACACTTCGGCGCCTGATCGCTACCAACTGGTTGACGTGACCGGTGGTCTCGGGGAGGGTGTTCCCGTCTTGATAAGGCGAACGTATTGGAGGTGTGCAGCCTTGTTGGTTCTGTTGGCGCAGACCTACCAATGGCTCGTCCGTATCTTACAACCATCGATTATTTGCACCTCTTCGGAATCCGTGACTTGCAGGCGGCTTGCATCGGGATGGCTTGTTCGTGCGCATCGTGGGGTGGATGGTTAGCCGAGTGCAATACAGGAGGACGGCTTAGAGACTGTTGGAATTCCAGTGTAGTATTTTGAAGCTCTGAATCTAGTCCTGTCTTGCGGGATCCAACTCAACACTGCCCACCGCTTCGTCAATCTCAGCCATGATCTCAGGGGTCAGCTTGTCAAGCGACTGCAGGGCCTTGACGTTTTCAACAATCTGCTCTGGCTTCGATGCACCGGTGATGACACACGAGACATTCGGGTTCTTCAAGCACCACGCCAGAGCCAGCTCCGACTGGGGAATACCGACCTTGTCCGCAATAACCTAAGACGCGTCAGCAGCTGTTCCGTAAGGAACAACAATGATACCCCTTACCTTGATTTTCCGAACTTTCTCGATATCCTCCTGCCACGACTTGTTTCCATAGTTGTCCCTCATGTAGTTCACAAACTTGTCGGCGCCCTTGGCAAACCGGCTGCCAGCGGGCGGCGCGTCGGGCGAGTCGCTGTACTTTCCACTCAGCAACCCAAACTTGAGCGGGCTGTAGGTAGTCAAGCCCAAACCAAAGCGGCTGTAAAGCCGCTGGAACTCGCCCTCGACCTTCTTCCTGTGCAGCAAGTTGTAGAAAGGCTGCTCAGCAATAGGGGCAATCAAGCCAAGCTGCTTCGCAATCCCGCAAGCCTCGGCGATCTCGTCGGCGCTCCATTCGCTAGTGCCCCAGTACATGGCCCACCCCTTGATCTCGATGACGTGGTTGAAAGCGCGAACGACCTCCTCCATTGGTGTCAAACGGTCTGGCCGGTGTGCGTAGACAATATCGACATATTCAAGATCAAGACGCTTGAGTGAAGCCCGGAGACCCTCAACAATGTGTTTCCTACTAAGCCCATGGTTGTTTACCAGGACCTCGCCGTTGGCGCCACCGTAGTTCAACTTGGTGCTGATAACGATGTCGTTTCGCTTCCACCCAAGGGTCTTGATCGCCTGTCCCATGACAATTTCAGACTGACCGCCGGCATAGCTTCGTATACCACTTATTAGCGTTCCGTACTTGGACGTTCTTTGTTCAGAAAGAGCTCCAATGCCTACCTTTCAGCTGTATCGAAGAAGTTGATCCCGCAGTCATACGCCTGCTTCAGGCAAGCGATTGTGGCATCTGGTCGCTCACGTCAGCTTCAACCCTTTCTCTTCCAGTTTCGGTCCACATACCTTGTTCAACCTGGCCTCCGAAGGTTAGCCACCCTCCAAGCCCAAGTGCTGAAACATGAAGCCCTGAGTTCCCCAGGCGGCGATACACCATGCCCGTCTTTCGTGGTTCTTCCCAGGCCATTTTGAAGGATATGTATGATACTGGGCTCTGTGGTCTGGAAATTTGATAGGTCTGTGGTGAAATCTTCCAAAAGAAGTGTTGCGAAGCTGTGTGCGGCACCGTTTGGAGGGGCAAAGACTGGTGTGGAGAATATATCGGAGATTTTGCAGATCGGAGTAATTACGCCGAGATGCAAATGAGGGGAGACGCAGTGAGTGCATGTGATCTGATAGCGTTACGCCCGCTAGCGCCATGGCGTGCTCGGGTCCGTTACCGGCACTTCGGCGCGCTCCGCAGCATGCAGGCGGGTCCTCAACTGGACCGTGGAGCATCGAAACCCAAGAACCAGTTTTGGTTACTCAGCATGTCGGCAAAGACACGCCCCGGCGACAGAGTCCCGTCCGGTGGGGCGTGCATGTTGTTTTCGTAGGTAGTGTTACCGGAGAGACCTAGTGGGGTATTACCGGACAGCCTTGATGTCTGGACTTGCCAGTCTGTGCCAAGCGGGGATGATGATAATTGTGCGGCAGCATTGTTAGCGCAATTGTTGCCGTATGATATAGCCTCTTGTTCAATCTCCACAGCCGCAACAAGTGACAGCCATGGAGATGGCGAAGGATTCAACGTGGGGGAGTCGTCTTGAAAGGACTGTTCTGTATCTTCTGAGGTTGAGGTTGAATTTATGCCCCACCCCTCGTCAACCTCTTCGACCATGCGTAGTTCTTGAGTAGAGAGGCCGAGTGGAGCCCCGGAAATCGGGTAGAAAGGGGTTTCGGCATGGGAGATACGCAAGGCCAACAGTTGTAAAAGTTTGGTGTTTCCGCCTCTCGAGGTGGCGAGTATCCCCTGCAGGCGAACGAGAACATCCCTCGGGCGGGATCTGAGGTCCGTATTCGGCAAGCAAAAGGGGGCTTCAAGTGAGTCTGCCACCGCGCTTGCAATTTCATAGACCTTGAACTCGATGGCGGAGCCGTGTGATTCAAGCGCCGAATGGGGCAGTTGACAGATAAGATCGAGGAATTCCTGGGCGATTTGAATGGGTCTGGCGACACAAGCTGACGGCGTGGCTGGGCTGGCTGCGGCCCAATTACAGAGAGTTGCTCGCCATAGCAGCACCTGCATCCACTGCCGGGTCACAAATATATCGGCCTTCTGCACATCGTTACCGCCGCTAGCCAAGTCGACAGGCACATCGTATAGCTTCTGTTGGAGGAGGTCCAATATATCGCTGTTGAGGGATGGTGCGGACCCAGTCGCCGTACCCCCGATTCTGTCCGATGCCTCTTGAAGGACGTCAAAGGTGCGAGATTGGTCGAAAACCCAGAAGAGATCCACAAGCTTTTTGAAAGCTGGAAGGATGTGCGCCTCTTCATCAACCCCGTTGTTATCGAGCGGCGGCAGCTTCTCAGCACGTTGTAGCACTACAGGGAGTTTATGCAACATCGCGACTCCCCGTTCGGTAACAAAGAGGAGCCAAAGCAGCCGACGGTGAAGGCGATCCTCGGAAGGACTGAGCGTGAGATATGACGAGGCACGATGTAGGCCCATGATCTGTCCCAGGGTGATGGCCTCGCGGAGATACAGCAGCGAGTTCGTTCCTCCGGGTAGTTGATTTTCGTGGTAGATGTGCAAGAAGAAGGCAGTTCGTATACTGTTGAGGTTTGCGGCTCCACCGCTAAGAGTGCCCCGAATGCGCTGACACTCTGCCTCCAAAGACGCAGCTGTGGCATTATCGCTGACGCCGGTGTCCTGGAAGCGATCCAGATTTAACTGCGCCATAGTCGCAGCGCCGACGGCGATGGCCAACAAACGCGTCTCAACATCGTGGGCATCGCGTTGCAGCGAGGCGATGACTTCCTCGACAGCAACGATTGGCCAGACCGGATAGAGCCGGAGACGGTAGATGCACAGTCGAAGGACTAGCGACTCGACCCTGACGTCCCGAGGGGCTCCGGCTTCCCCCCCAATGGCGGAATCCTCGGTCTGAGTCCGCTGGGCATCTTGGATCTGCTCAAATGTCTTCGGCCTCAGTGACCGCGGCCCTCGGGTGGCCTGTCGTTTGTTGAATGTGCAGTCGATGCCGATGGCCACACATCGCTCACACGGCGGTGTTTGGGAGCATTTGACCTTTCGGATCTTGCAGGCGTCGCACGACCTGGTCCCGATTCTTCTCTTCCGTGAGCGGGGCGGGCTAGCGGACATTATGCATTGTGTCGACGCCGTCGGTGAGGATTTCTTTGAAAGGATTTTCGTCAAGCCATGGGTGTGGTTCCCCTCATCCCAGGTCCTCAGCCCAAAATAGAAAGGTGCGGTTCTCCAAACCCCCGCAATTGAAGCCGGGAAAGCCGTTCCTGCTGGTTTCTCTTGTCGTTTTCCGCCGTTGTGAACGTCGCGGTCCTCAATGTTCAGGATGGCAGCAGAGTTGCAAATGGGGTCTCCGGAGCATCGCTCCTGCCGACTGTCGGTTTGTTGGCTTCGCCAAAGAACAGCCCATCTCGCTCGATCAACCCAACCCAACCCAATCATAGCCCCCTAATTTGGCTCCACTATGACGTTATTGACCATTGCCAAGCCCCTGAATTCCCCTGTTGTTTACATCCGATTATCCTGCAGGAGGACTATGAGAAGACCTCGCCTAGCTTACGCCAAAACAGTAAGATAGCAACTTCCGAACTGGTTGCAGGTCGAATGACGCGCTACAAGGGTCTTACCGCATCTCTCAAAGTCGCACAGCGACAGGCTGGGGGTCACTCTCAGGCACTTTCCGATTTCCAAATCTGTGCATACAATAATATCGTGGTTTTGACACCATAAAACCAATCCTATTATTCCTAGACAGATCAGTCCTTCTAGGAAATCTACCTAAACAGCATCATTACAAGCGCAAGCGCTTTTGGTATCAATTCGTGAACAACAAGCATCATTGAGACATGCACCTCGCTAACATCAAATAATCCATCCAAAGGGTTCTCTCCCAAACTCCCAATCAATACGCAAATCGGAAATCAAGGCGCTTATTTCCCTCGTTGCCCCGCGACGCGATATCATTCTGATACACCACCTTCTCCTCAGAAGACAGCTGCTGCCACTTCTCCTCTTTCTTCTTGTTGAGATCGACCAGAATGAACCGCTGCAGAAGGAATACTACCGCCGAGAGGGCGCAGATGGAAATCAGCACCTTGTTGCCCATCTTGTAGTACGGACCGTCATAAGAGCGGTAGATCTGACTGCTGATCAGACTGCCAACCTGAACGATGATGTTGTACACAGCCGCTGCGATGGCGCGCTTCTTGACGTCGAAGGTGTTCTCCGAGATCCACGATGTGACGATTGGGTGGAAATAAGGGTATCCCGAGACGAGAGTGATCAGCGAGAAGCGTCCCCACTCCCGGCCTCCATCAGGAAGACTGAGGAGAGCGACAAGCAAGGGCATAATCCAGAGCTCGCCGAAGAGGCAGTGGAAGGTGCGCTCGCCGAAGAAGTCACTGCTGTATGATAGAGCAAACATGGTGATGATTTGGAGGACGGCGGAGGGGATGGTCAACATATTGACCTGGAAGGTGGTGAAACCCAGACGCTTGAGGGTGAGCGTGAGATAGCCCTGCACCGGTGACGCAGGGATGTAGGCGACCAGACCGATGAAGAAGAGACCCCAAAGTGAACGATCTGAGAGAGTTTCCTTGATATCCTGCCACTTGATGCGCTCCTTGAGCGAGGTGAGGCCTTTGGCGGGATCGTCGCGGAGGAGTCGGTTGACCATGATGACTTCCTGACGCTCTGTGTACCACGGCTTGCGGAAAATGACGCCAGTTGTGTCGGTGGGCGACGCTGGGAGGTAAAGGAAAGACTAGAAACAAAGTCAGCGATGGCCTCTTGAGTATTTGCCTACCCCAGGTCTCAGACCAGCGTTGGTTCGTGTGGGGGGGCCACTTTTTACCAGGACAGCAAAAAAGTGGGCCCCCCGCCCATAACCACCACAACACCACAAACACGACCCCTTAGTCCTGAGATAACTTGAGTAAACGATGGAAAAAGCAGAAACTCACGATTGTAGCCAAAATAACTGTCAATATGCCCTCAAGAATGAAAAGCCAAAACCAACCCGGCTTGCCTCCAATCCCGCGCATTTCGAGGATGCCAGCGGCCAGCAGAGCCGATATGACACGAGCAACATTCAGGGTCGACCAGAAGGCGGCGAGACGGACAGACAGCTCCTTGGAGGTGTAGAAGTACGTGGCGTAAAGAATGGCACCGGGAATGAAGCCTCCCTCGCAGGCACCGATGAGACCGCGAGTGACATAGAAGCCGGCACGCTCGTGCATCCAGGATTGGCCCCAGGTGACGGTACCCCAGCAGAACATCATGATGGGCAGAACCTTGCGGAAACCATAACGCTTGGTGATGAGCTGGACGGGGAATTCGGCGGCGAGGAAGCACACCAGCTGAATGGTGGTTCCGTTGTTGTAGTCGTCGCTCGTCAGATGCATGTCTTTGAGGAAATCATCTGCAAGCGCGTTGGAAAGATTGCCGCGGTCGAGCTGGAGGCCGAAGAACATCACACAGATCCATGACATTAGCCATATATCGGTCTTGCGCACAACGGCTCTCTCTTCCTCAGGGGTCCATGTGGCCTCGGGGTCCCACCGGTGCTTGCCCTCGAACTTGTCATCCGGGGGTACGGCATTGCTGAGCTTGTCGCGGCCGACGACGGCGGACTTATCCGAATCGTAGTCCTCATGGGTGCTAGGAGCGGGCTGCACCGGTCCCTCGATATCGTCGACGCCCATGGATATGTTCGTCAAGGTGTCGAGCTGACAAATTGAAGATTGAGAGAAGAGGTGGATGTCTTTGAGCAATCATGAACACGGCCTTGAGAAGGCAGTCGCGGTATTTAATTCCAGCGTGCCGCCCCGGCTCACCGTGACGGCCCTGTTCAGACACCAGAACGGGTCTGGATCGCATTCCGACCCATGGAAAGGACTCCTGTTGCGGAGAAAGGCGCGGAGAATACCCCATTTTTCTCGCTTGCCTCCCTAGCATTACATCGCGCCAGCGTCGCTGGGCGGGAAAACCGCACGGAATGGTGCAGCGCACCCGAGCAGCGTGACCTCCGCTTACGGTCGAGTGCCGGCGCTGTGGTCGCCCCTTTCTGGTCCCGAGGTGCAGCACCCCAGGCTTGGAAAGCTGCAAATGAACCATGATCGCTCGGGTGCGGGGCCGAGTTGAGGCCAAGGTCCGGGATTTCTCATTTTGGTGCGCGTGACGCCATCGCACCTTCCGAGAATTTCTCCGCTGCGAGGCCCACCTCACCCACCCGCCGACCCCGAGGCCCCATCCGGGCCCATTCATCCCCGAAATGCTTACATCAAGGGCCTACATCTATTGCGCCATCGCTACCATGTAAAAGGGATCTGTTGTGAGATACCGCCCCTGTTTGCCATGTCTTCAATCATTTTGATATTCCCAGTGTTGTTTGTCTGAGCTGTGACTCGATTACCATCATGCCTTCCGCTATTCAAGACTCTGCTAATGGACCCTGGTCCGCATCCAACATCATTGGAGGCAACGACATCGCCAGGCCCGCAGTCACCAAACCCACCTACTCGGGGTCGCTCGAGCAATTCAAACACAACGATCTGACCCCGGTCATCGGCCGCGAGTTCGAGGACGTCCAAGTCCGCGAACTCCTCAAGGGGTCCGATGATGTGATCAGAGACCTTGCCATCACAGGTAAATGCATCCACCGTTGCAACATACACATGTTGTCACATGTGAGTAGGCATTAACAATTGAAACGCAGTCTCTCAGAGGGGTGTTGTCTTCCTTCGCGATCAGGATGTAACCCCTACCGAGATGAAGGACTTCATGCTTCGCCTAACTGCCCTCGCCGGCTCGGTAAGCAATCACACCATGAAATTCTCCGAAAACGGGATGCAACATGGCCGCTGACCACCATGAACTATCTATCTAGCCCGAGTCCTCTGATCTTCACGTGCATCCCCTAACGGAGGAGGGCAGTGAACTCGGCGACCAGATCAGCGTTATCTCGTCCGAGAAACAAGCTAAGGGCGGCGGCCTGACCCATCAGCTCTCGGATGTAAGTCGTTTCGCCAGTGCAGGCTGGCATAGCGATATTACGTTTGAGCCGGTGCCATCTGACTACGCCATGCTCAAAATCCATACGCTACCTGCAACAGGCGGCGATACCATGTGGGCCAGTGGATATGAGGTGTATGACCGTTTGTCACCGCCAATGAGACAGATGCTCGAGGGCTTAACGGCCACTCATGACGCCAAGTTCTTCCTAGATGAGGCCGAAAGGCTGGGGAATCCCATTCGCCAGGGGAAGAGGGGGTCGCCGTTGAACCACGGAACGTCACTATCGGCGGTACACCCCGTTATTCGGACAAACCGTACGTACCTATTCAATTCCTACCCAGAAGGTCTTCTGAAACCAGAGTTGAACTAACACGAATTAGCCGTAACCGGGTGGAAATCCGTTTACGTAAACAAGGGATTCACAAAGCGCATCAATGGCGTGACTCGCGATGAGTCGGATGTATTGCTGCCATATCTCTTTAGCTTGGTGACGCAGAACCACGATGCGCAAGTGCGGTTCAAGTGGAGGAAGAACGACCTGGCGATCTGGGACAACCGTAGTACATGGCATTGCGCCACATACGATTACGCTGAGGCGCGGGCCGGAGATAGAGTGGCGTCCCTTGGAGAAGCCCCTTATCTTGATATGTTGAGTACAGGGAGGAGGGAGGCGTTGGGGTTGTGATTTGAGGACATGATGAGAAAAACTGCATTGGATAGCGTGTATTGAAATTGAATATTCTTATTTAACAGGCCTTACCTGCATTATGAGAGACCTTGACTGCATTGTGGGAGGCCTCTTGAGAATAGAAAGACCGTCTTTTGAGAATGCAGAAGGCCTTTTAAAGACGCAGATAAGCTATATTACATCTGGAAATAGCCTTCTTGCATTCTCTAGCAGCCTATTATGATGTATTTAAGTCCTCTTCTAATGCATATACAGTCTCTGAAGAATGTTAAATGGCCTTTAATAAGGCGAATACGGCTTCTCCCAATGCAAGTAAGGTCTATCACTATGCGAGTAGGGCTTCTGACAACTTCAATATGGCCTCTCATGAAATAATTCAGGCCTTGCTGTTCCAATCCAAGGTGTTCAACTTCACTGCAGAACTATGGTACAAATAGCCGATCTCTATAGTGTAATTAGAAGCTCTCTTCTAAACTATCAATGAGGCTGAGCAGGGCCTAAATAATGCGAGATCCCTCCTTGTGTCACATGACTAACATGTACATGTGTGCTGGCAGTGGTAGAATTACATCTTACACTTCGGCGGTACCGCAGCATAGCGATACCATGTACACAGAAGTACTACTCTAACCAATCTTCGCCGAAAGAATATGACATATAGCACTCGCAGATATTGCTGAGGCTCAATGAATGCATACAGTAAACTTGCATCACGAAGCCCAATAAGTTAATGCTTTGAAGCTCGTGGCTGTGGCGAGGAATGTGGTTTCCAGAATGCCCCTAGTGATGTAAAGACAAACCATAAATCAACGAAACACCAACAGCACAGCCCCAAAGAGTGCAGCATCTACGTCAAGATTCACTTCAAACCGATATTAGCGCCGGACACACGGACATCAAAAGGTCCCTTGGACTCCCGCCACCTCCTTAGATGGCATATCAACCCCCTTCTTGGCTCGTCTGTGTCCAGTTGCACCGTTCAGTTCCACACGCCAATGCCAGCGCGATGCCACGACGTTGGGCCCGAAATGGCCCGGGCCTCTCGATCCAGCTTGATACCCCAGGCCCCATCAACCCCGGAGACACCATCACCGGCAGGGTGGTCCGCCAGCTGCCGCTCGACACCTCCCGAGCACGACTAACCATCCATCTCCGAGGACGAGACAAGGTCAAACTCTTCGTCCAAGAGTTCATCAAGTTCCACCCCTTCCGAGCCCGCGCAAACCTCCTCGGCGACGACCTCCACCAGGCAATCTTCGACGGGCCGCTGCATATCCCCAGCCCCTCGAACCCTGGCGAGGTGTTCTTCTCCTGCCCATTCGCGATCACCCTCCCCAACCACGACGCTATAAACGGGGACCCCCTCCCCTTCACCTTTTACTCACGCACGCGCTCCCCTACCTCCATCCTCTGCGCCTTCGTCGACTACTGGCTCGAAGCCTCCCTCTCGAACCGCGCCTCCCCTTCCTCAAGGGAGATCGCGATCTACCCACTCACAGTCCGCCACCACCCGCTCCCAATCGTAATACATCCGCCCGACGTCCCTATCCACCGTTGGACATGCCGGAAGACCGTGCACTCGCAGCGTCTCCTGCCAGGCCAAAACCACCCGCGGCTCTTTCTGGCTGACAAGCTAACCAAGACGCTGTGCAGCCCGAAGCTCCCGCACTACACCTTCGGCGTGGAGGTGGTCTGCCCCAAGACAACCCAGCTCGACTCGCTAAGCCCGATGCCACTGTATGTGCGCACGGCGCCGTTCCACGAGCTATCCTCGGATGTCCTTGCGCAGCGGAGTCGGCTTATCGAGCTACGGGCCGCCAAGGTGTCGCTGGTGGCGCGCACGACGGTCAACTTGCAGGGAGTGGTCAGCGGGAGTGTGAAGCGGCGGCTATTGTGCCGGGATGAGGAAGTGCTGCGGGCGAAGTGGAACCCGCGGGAGCGGGAAGCGCTATGGCTGCCGTCTGATGCCGAAGAGGCGGCGCTAGATGTGGGGACGCTGGTCCTGGGCGTGCGGTTTGGCGAGCAAGGCGTGTGGTGTGTCCGGTCGGGACAAGAGAGTCCGGTCTTTGAGGCGCCCGTGGTGGATAGGGTGTATCCCGACTTTGAGACTTATAATATCAGGCATCGGCATCTGGTGAGGTGGGATCTAGAGCTGCGAGTGGCGATGGAGACAGTGAGAGTGCAGGGGGAGCAGTTGGTGACTGTGTTGGGCTCTTCCGGGGCTCGGGGTTCAGAGGAGGAGACGGATGCAGCGAAGGAGAAAGCGGAGAAGAGAAGGTCGTTCCGGTGGGAGTGGATGGCATCAGGGAGCAAGGCTGACGGATGGGCGCAAGTCCCGG
>Ga0247770_1000780_pt1 | contig 29461 bp, 18 predicted proteins | sample UWRJL136409B6_FD_179943 | JGI IMG/M metagenome (GOLD analysis project Ga0247770, IMG submission 179943) | Plant litter microbial communities from Arlington Agricultural Research Station in Wisconsin, United States - UWRJ-L136-409B-6 | ecosystem: Environmental > Terrestrial > Plant litter >... | reverse complement strand
GCTCTCCCCACACACAGGGAGCTTCCATTTGTATATAACTGGGGAGTGCTTCGCACTCCCCTTTTCTACCAAATCAAGTCACTTTGCAACTGCACTTCCGCTGCTCCTGAGCCCCTCGTTCCTCAGTAAAAACGTTCCACAACTATCCTAGAAGCTTTTTTATCGCTCGAATAGCCCGTTGACCAGTTTGGCACAAAGCAGCCTTTTGAAGATGGGCAGCTATGGCCGCCTCCTAAGTGCCCAACCCAAAAGATTTCAGCCCGAAGAGTTAACACTGACAGTCTGAAGGTAGTCATATGGGTTGTATGCCCCTAAAACACGCTGAAACTCATCTCAATATCATCGAAGGACCATCTAGTGCATCGACCACCACCTAAAATCCTTTAGCGCGACGGTCCTGGAGCACGCTGGAGAGAACTTGGGACAAAGCGTGGAATAAGTCTAAACCATCGAAGAGTTGCCGACCAGCATGCTCATATCTCTGCTGGATATGCCTAACGATGGATGGCTGCTGAAGCAGTAGGAGGTAGATGAGGTACTCGTAGTATAGCTGTGGCGTGGTTTGAAACGGTTGTTGGTGCTCTGACAGAAGAAAGAACAGAGTATTCCCGGTAAGGATGGAGACAACGATGGAATTTTGGACCGCCGCGACAGGTGCAATAGGTTATTCATCACTATGCCATCTTGTGTGTTAATTCCTTGCCGTGATCGTAGCTCCTTGATGATGCCGTAGAGTAACCGACTGTTCTTGTCGTCCGGCCAATGTCGAAAGTCATCGTGATCCGAAAATTTACTCGTATGAATCCCTTGAAAGGCTGGCTTGTGTTTGCTTGATGTGTGTCTTGTTGACGGAGGGTCCGTCTAGAACAAATTCTCGAGGCACTGATTCGCATTGGGCTAGCTGTAAATATTTGCGTCATTTGGGTAGTTTTTTTTAATGTGCATTTTGTCTAGTCCGGAGGCATGCAGCTCACTGACCACGTTGGAGGCGATGTCCTCGTCGAATCCCTGGGCCTCGTTGATGCACCTGATGCTGATGCTCTCATAAGAACCTCTACCCATATTTCTCAAGTGGAATCCAATCGCCAGTGGGTGTCATACGCTCATACTCATTACACCCAGGAACGGACAGGTTCCGTAGAGTTTCCATATCCGCTGTCAAATTCCCTGCCCAAAGATTCACCCCGTCCTCCTCTGGGTATGTCACCTCGACTCGTTTGTCCCTCGTCAGTCGAGTGCTAATACCATCGAGTTTTGGCAAAGGAGGAAAATTAAAGAAGGCCCTCCCGACAATGCAACCGTTGCTCTGGGCATTTTCCCCTTCCTCACGCTTTCTGGCCTCATCCAGTACCATTTTCCTCCCTCTGACTTCGTGACGTTGACGAAATCGAAGGCTCGGTGGTCCAAAAAGTGTTATCGGTTCAACATCTCTAGCATGCCCCACTAAACCCTCTAGAACTTCAGCACTATTCACACCTTTCCTTCTATAGTTTAGTTATCTTCAGGGCCTATGGGCCCTTCAGGGGCTTCCCCACAGCTATGGAAAGCTCTCGAAGAGAGCTTTCCACGCGATAAGATCTCCCCCCTCACTCCTTGGTAGTTAGTCAGCTCTCTTCTCTTCTCCTCAAGTAAACAACACCTAATAAAGCCTCTGTTGTTTAGTGCAAGTCCACTGTGAGTCTCTATCTCGTGCCCTGAAAGAATCCTCGTGCAGCACAACTGCCACTACATTCTTCCTCTCTTGCTTCCTTTGGCATGCTGCCGTCGTATCCGCAAGCTTCCGCTGCCACTAATGTAGGACCTACGGCCCTGTAGTAGCCTACGGTGGTATGATGGGTTAAAAAAAAGAGCCTGCTAGGTCGCGACAGGGCCAGCACAGATCGCCCATTCAGCGCAAAGAGCAAGAGGTTAAGTTAAAGTGGAAAGCCCCACAGGTACATGACAGGGATAATTTTTTTTGCACGCAACCACAATAAGCGCATACGCCATGACGTGCGTGGGAACATTTGGGGTGTGCTTGGGTACATTCCTCTGCGCCTTTGTCGTTAAGTCGAGTACGAGTGAGCAGGTGTGGGAAGCCGCCCCAGCACATGCAGAGACACAACCCTTCCGTATCATGTGGCTCCAGCGCGCTAAAGTGGTGGGTGACCAAGCATTTGGGTCTTTTGCCACATACGACACCGTGCACGAGCAATGCATCAGAACCTCGCAGATCAGCAAAGATGAGAGGCATCGAGATCTTGGCCTTCCTTGGGTCGGTCTTGACTGTGATCAGTGAGTCCCTCAATACTGGACTGTTGTCTTTAAGCCTCGGTGGCTGACGTTATTATTATTAGGCTTCATTCTTCAATTTGTGGGGTCAGTACCCCCATTTTCTTCACTTCAGAAAGACTCTTGTAAGAAATGTAGGAGGTTGACTCTTAGCAGACTCCGATCTATGCATTGGTCGGCCTCGGTAGCCTAGCTCATGGCAACTGGACTCTTGGCTGTCATCAGGCTCCTTGTCTACCGGAGAATCTCCATGATGCCGAGAACGAAAGAGCTCCCACATGGATTCGAGCTAGATACCTTGGCCAGAGACATTCACGGCTGCCTGGATTGGAGCATCACTGTGCCACGAAAGGAGGCCAAGACAAAACCATCAAGGTCACTAGCGTCTCGTGTCTTGGATACTAGGGTCAGACTCGCGCAGCTCTCGGGGTGGTCCAGCGATTCTGCCTTGGTTGTTGACCAACTTAGACAGGAAGTTGAATCTGTCATGAACCACGTCTACCAGCCGGACAGAAACCTGATGATCAAAAAATAATTGTAGCACCAGACGACATTCGAATGGATGCTGGGGGTGTATACCGCGACCGACGATGGCAAATGTTCGTACCATGACTTGACTACGACCCTGACGAGATCCAAATCCGATGATAAGTGGACTCCATGGCTGGCTCGGCGCGAGGATATCGAAGCGGTACTATCGTTGTGGCTACTCCATTTCTGGAGGCCAGATTTTGAGGTGTCGCGGAACCTGTGGATTATGGGCCCTGATAACCCAGACAGCCGCATTATGTATGACTGGTGGATATTCCATGGGACTGAACGAATTAGCATCGACAGTGCGGAAGAGACATGCAGTCGGCAACGAGTGTCCAAGAGTCGAGTATTTGATCCACTGGAGTGGCAGAAATCGTTTGCCAAAAAACGAGACCATGACGGCCAAGGAACTACCGGAGTGGTCACAAGCGACAACTTATCTGTGGCATGTAGCCAATTTCTTCTGCTGTGCTTCCTGAAGGACGCGGTAGCGGTGGTTGAGAAGCTCAGTGGTACAATGGGCATATCTCGAGGCACCACCCCTGGCCAATTTCTGCTGATTCATGAGTCGGCGAGAGGGATAGCAGAGGCGCTATAGCAAAACGGCCTTGTTTCAAACGAAGACTCGTACAGGCTTATCATTCCTACGCTAATTGAAGCAGGAATACTGGAAGAATCGTTTGACATGCACGAGGGGATCGTCTCAGTCGCGAGAGCTCAAACAGACAGCGGTGTCCCAGGATCTGATGACACATTTGAGCGGCTTATTCACTTATGTCAAAGCCGGGCGACGGCCTGGAGTCAACAAGAGCGATGGGCCGAGGCTGGCAGAACTTTTCTCGGCCTGATCGAGAGCTTTTCCAGCATTCTCGGATCTCAACCATTGCCGACCATACGTGCGAAGGAAGCCATGGAAAAGTTTGCCATCAATTTTGTGGAATCGAGCACATCTACACCCACCGGCGACAAAGATCGGCTCGGCCGCTTTGAGGAACCATTCCGGCTGCATGCAGCGTCCGCCAAGGGGCTCATCGGCCAAGAAGCAGAGGTAATAATTAATTTTACTACATTTAGCTTAATTAGTATTTCTTATCGTGTAGTTGTTAAGATACTTAGATAATAAGATAAGAGATGCTAGAACGATTCTATAAGTTATGTAAGCTAGCTTTTTCGCTGTTAGCTATATACAAGTCCTTAGTCTTAATAGATATTCAAGTCCCCTTATTAAATCTAATGTTTATAAGCTTAAGTAGATAATAAGATTTTTAATGAAACTCTCTAACGACAGCTAAAATATCGTTATCACTATCAAGCTTGAATAAAGATAGAAGAGTAGCTATACTATAGGCAGACTAGAGTAAGTGGGAGATAAAGTTATAGCTAACTAGCTAATAAAGTAAATTTGTAAGAGCAACTGGGTTAAGTTCTACAAGACTTAACTATAATGCATTTATAGATTCTAGATATTGGTTAACTTATAGTAAATGCAGTAATTAAGTTAGAAGTATATAGTTAGAAGATAAAAGGAGCATCTGTAAGGGGTTATAAGATTATAATTTAAGCAAGTAGTAATATAAAGTCTTACTTAACTTAAAATTTAGTTATATATTTATAATTCTTTAGCCATTAAGAACCTCTAAACTGTAAGTAAAAATTATAAAACCTATAAATCAATATTTCTTATATAGAAGCTCCTATTTTACATACTTAACCTATACTGTTATATTAAAATACTTAATAGTTAAGAACGTAAGTTGTTTTTCCATAATTAAAAGAGGAATTTGAAACTTTAATACATTTCAAATATATTATCTTATATTAGCTAAAACGATAAGAATATCTAATAATCATTGTTAAACTTCAGGATTGGTTCCAACTCTTTTGCAGAAACTCCCGGAGACAGGCCCAGTCGCTCAAGAGGGTGGAGAGTGTGAAAAGTGCAATGTCCCAATCGAAGGGTTCCTCAGCCTGATACCAGGCGCCTTTCATTGGAGGCACTGGTGAAGGACATTGTTAGCAGCAGATCCACCATTAGCCCGCTAATACTAACGCACAACTCAACTCACAGGGAATTTCCTCGTCGTCGTCTTCGCCATGTTCAACCGTAACTTCCATACTGCCTCTGGGCTCGAACATCCGCTGCTCCCCGAACATGGTACTGATCTAGTGCATGATTTGGTCTCCACCCTCGTGATCTACCGAACTATCTCTGCTCTACCTCTCCGGAGCAGGCTCAGCGTGTGGAAAGAGGATCTCCAGCACATCCTCAAGAATTCGAATGAATTGGGCGTGCGTGCCATCGGATATGATTGACTCCTCCAGCGAACTTTGCTAGCCAGAACGTTGCTATTTTATCGACGCGGAGCAAGCCTTCCGTAGTTTTATTGTTCGCCGAAGGGCGCCAATGATGTATCTCGGAACCCGCCATTTCTTCGAGCGTGTAGTGACTATGTCGGCAATACCTTCGGCCAGCGGAACAAAACTTGACGCCTTGAGAATAGACTACGAGCATTTAGATCAGCCTCGTGGCCAGGACATTAGGATTCCCTCGCGACAAGGCCGCCACCAGAGAAATTTTGATCGAGCAGGCGATACTCCGTGATGTGTTTGAGATCGGGCCGAGGGTAAATACGGTACCTTCTTGGTCTTGTCATCTCCTCCTAAAGCTAGAGGTAGCAGTAACTCGGCCGGGCATTTGCAGATCCTACCGGCGCTCGCAAGGTAGGATGCCACTGCCGCTATATCTACTTTGTATCGGGCGAGAAGGGTGCTCACTATATGTGCCATGTCAAGCTGTAGGCCTAATTGGGCCGGAGTCTATCAGAGATGACGTTATTTTCAGAGGCGAGACCATCAAACTTGTGTGATGTTGGTGATCGCGGGATTGTTGATCTCAACCAGGTGTGAAGAAAGTGGTGATTCGTGCTCGTGTTTGAAAGTGTCACACGAATCCAATCCCTGAATAGCCTCCATACCAGCCAACAGCCTCCATACCAGCTATCGGACCGATCGCTGGTATTCTGTTGAATTACTGCGTGGCTCATTCCAGGCCACAACAACGGAGGAATGGAACTACCCCATTGTACGCAGTATTTAGCGGTTGGAAGCCCTCGGCTTCCAACCGATTGAAGCAATCAACACACTCGTTTTTCCATCGAAAGAGCCTTCGATCCACAGCGTGCATCAGATGTCTCTGTCTTACCCTTCATCAGCCAACATACACAGCATACCTCCCAAACTTCCCATCCCCTCTCAGCACCGCCATATCCCCCTCCCTCAAACAAATTGTCAACACAATATCCCCACTCGGATGTCTAGGCAGCAGATACCCCAGCCCCTCAACCGGATAGAACCGCGGCCTCCTAACAGCCACGGGCAGCCCCATTCCCATCCCAAAATCGAGACCATAACAGTCCGCGCCCGCCCACGAGCTAAGCATGAAATCTCTCGATGGGTTTATGTTCGCGCCCATGGAGACAATTCCCTTGTCCGGCGTCCGTCGGAGAAGGGCGGCTAGGGCGCGCATATACAGCCCGATCTGAGACGTGGCCGGGTCGACGGCAACACGGAGCTCCGAGGCCATTTTCCCCAGGGGCATGTCAAGTGTTTCTTGGACGGTGTGCGTGAGGTAGACCATGTTGTTGCACAGGCCGGGGTATTCCTTCGGGATGCCGAGGTATCGGCGGCTGTCGACGGCGCGGCCGAGGGTTACTTCTGCTTCGGGAGTGTTTGGGTCCTGGTCATTTTGGAGGCGGTGGTTTCGCGCGCGGGTGATAGACTGCCAGATAAATGCGGTGAGTGCGTCATCCGTGGAGACCTTTGGTGATGTGCCGGTCTCTAGAGCAGCTGCCTTGAGCGCGGCGAGAGATTCCCGCGAGAAGGAGAAACTTGCCCAGACTGAGACCACAGTGGCCGTATCAGTTGGTGCAGAAGGTGGGGGAGATGGCTTCACTGTCTGCTGACTGAATTGCTCAATGGGCTCCGGCTCGTCGTCACCGAGAGGCGGAACGATGTCGGAACGATCACTGTTGGCGAGTTCCGCCTCGCTGTCTGGAATGTCCTCCCCTCGACAGACCATGGAAAGGAGGCGCATAATTTGTATCTGCCCAGCAAGATCCATGACCTGGTGCTGCGTGACAAAGGTCAGCAACATGCCGCCATCGATGTGGCTCATCTGAACTGCAAAAACAGCCGTCGGATCATCAGGCTTCGATCCAGCCGTTCCGCCGGGGATGGTCATGTACGGCGCGATGAGGGCCTCGTCTAGCAGTTGCATGGGGAAATTTCCCCTCTGGAGGGCTTCCATCGTTGGGGCGGATGGGCCACCCCGGAGATCGCGGATCACGAGCGGAGGGGCATTAGCCCAGGGGACGATCTTGTAGACTCCTGAGTTCCCGGCTTCACTTGACGGCTCGTGGATGATTTTTCCCGAAAGCCATGGCACGCGCTGTGCCAATTTCTTCAGGCCCTGTGCGAGGGTGTCGGCTGCTGCTTGGCGGGTCGCATCCGAGTCGTTGGCCACAGAAAAGCAGACGCATAGCTGCGTGTAGATGTGCAGGTTCGGCGGCTGCCCGATGATGTCCAGGTTGAATGACTGCATAGCGGTCGTGGCGCACTTTGAGTTGGGACGGGGATAACTCGTTTAGAAGATGAGGTGCCGAAATAAAGTAGACCCACGGGTTATGTACATGTACCCCGCACCCCTCACGAGATTCATTATGATTCATCCTGCATTGAGACCACGATAATTACCTACCTAGGTGAATGTATGATGAATGTTGGAAATTCCACCCTCCCGTATTCCTTGGAAAAGTTTAACTTGATCATTCAGATAAACTTTCAGTTCGAAAATTCCTATCTCAACCACAGCTCCATCCCTTTCAAATGCCCCCCCGTTAGATCATCCCCCTCAAGCTGCCCACGCATCCAATCATGAACATACACCTCACCTACCAAACCAAAGACATCCCTCCCACCTTCATCCCTCTCAACCATCCGTATAACATGCATAGTCTTTGCACCCGGAAACAAAACCACCAAATCACCCACCTCGGTGTCACTCGGACACAGCCCAAAGTTGGCATCAACCCCTTTTCCATTGACATGCACTCCAGTCCCGCACCGAAACAGTCTCCGTCCATGGCAAACATCAGCAATCCGATTCTGCACATGATGAACCACTTCGTCAGATGCGTGTCTCGTCCCCTCGGTCTGGCGGCCAGCTAACAACCGTAACTTCGCGGCGGTCTTAGCATCAGCGATCGGATTCGTGAAATACTTGATCCCTTCGTCAGAGGTCGAAGCGAGAAGCGTAGCAAAGAATTTGTCAATCAACTGCTCCTTGTCAAGGTATTTTTTCTGGACAAAGTCTCTGAACCCCTTTTCGGCCTCCTCGGCAAATACGCGCTGTGCTCTGCGCAGGAGGAGCATCGTATGGTGGAAGTACTGCAGGCCGGCAAGACTTGGATCGAGCATTCCGGCCCATCGTTGGAGAGGCGCCGCGTGATCAGCTTCGGGCAAGTCGCGGTTGAATACCTCGCCGATTTGGTAAATGTTGCTGAGGAAGGTTGCTGTGATCTGGAGGCTCTTTGTTGGTTTGTGCATGTTGGCTGACGGTTGGGAGTGTTTGGATGCTTGGTAGGTGATCTGGGGGGATATTTGGAGTTCTTCGAAAGGGCGTGGACCGGATTTGGCGTATGAGTCGGCCTCATACCAAAGCGGCATCCACGAGGGGAAATCGTGTGGCTTTGTGATGCCACATGCGTGGTTGAGGAAGATGATACTCTTGGGATGGCGAAGCTCAGTATCGATGAGGTCCCAAAAGACGTCTAATATCTCGGTATTCGGTGCGTAGGAAATGCGAACTGTGGCGCCTACAGCGTTTTCGACTGTCTCTGCAATACCGGCTAAAGCGTAAACCTTGTCGCGATCGTCGGTTGCGCCAAACATGCGGAACTTCCTTACTAGTTCGTACATCGACCGCTTTCGAACTGGGATTCTGCCGCGCAGAGGGTCCTATTTTCCCCAAGTGACTCGATCTGGAAGCCCCATATCTACCCCTGGATGAATCCTTTCCATGAAAGAATTTGTGAGCTCTCGCGCCACTCTGCGCAAGCCCTGATGAGAAGCCAGGTCTCCCACGGCGTTGATGTTGTTAATGGCTCGGAAAAGCCAGTGCGCCGGGGAGAAGGTGTCCTAGAACCTTGCCTTTTCGGCGTCGTGATCTTTCAGGCAGGACGGCGCTGCGTACCCACGAATCAGGTCTTGGTGGTTCAGGATGAAAATTGCTGAGTAGTGGAAATCCATCCAGTCGATTCGGTAAGGTCCGCACCAGACCGTGACGCTTTTCGCCACTACAACCTCCTGCACGATCCAGATGCGCGAGAACCACTCTCGCTTCACCAGTGCGATAAAGTCGAGCCAGAGACTGTCCGCCAGTCCCCAGGGCGTGATGGACTCGATCCAGACCTGTGTCTCCTCGTCGAGAACATGACCGTTGTGGACGATTTGAAACCCGCGCAGGCTCAGCTCGCGGACGAATTGGACGGTTCTCTGATCTTGGGCACCATTATCTTCATCAATCCAGGCAATCACATCGGTGGTGCCCTGATAAATGTATTGCATGGTGGCCACTTGGGCTTCGCGCTCTGGTATATCATCTTGGTTGATGCAGATGGCGTCGATCCAGAGCCTTCGGGGTCTGTCGGGGAGCTGCAGACGTCGGAGGGGATCGTAGAGGTTCTGTCGGACTAGAAAGTCGCAGCCATCGAGAATTAAAGTCTGTGTGGGGCCCGCGTCGTTCCATCTGTACGAGAGGCAGGTGTAGTCTCCAGCGGTGTGGAGATTGGTTGTCTCAACCCGGTGCGTGTTTTTTCGGGGCCGACATTCTCACGAGATGTGGCCGGCTCGAGGTGAAGCAGGCGGATGTGCTGTTGGTCGGTCTTGAAAGGCGCATATGCATAGGACATGATGGCTGGCCCAAGTACCTACCTAGGTACCTTAACCAATACATGTACTTGTTGATAGTGAGAAGTTTGCATGTGGGCATCCAAAATCTGTTCCCCACAGCCAGTATGAGGGCCTCTTTTGGCAGATTACCCCGCACACACTGCCACATCAAAAGACGCAAGAAGCTACTTGCAGTAGGCAGCACTGCTTGAGTGGTTAGTAGCATTGGATTCTGACGCGCCTTGGCGCTCGCCCTGTCTCTTGGCCCCAAAAAGGGTCCGGGGATCTCCAGCTTCAACCGCCGCGTCCACCTCACCATCGTCGGAGCTTCAAGTTGATCGGCAGCATCGTTATCGCCGCTCTAGTGGCCGCCGCGACTCACAACCCTTGGCTCCACAACTCTACAACAGGCTCTCGAGTATCAACGCAATGGAATCCCTTCCGCTAGGAACGCGAAAGCGTCCACTCTCTTTTAATTCGACAGCAGATTCTCAGGCATCAACTCGAATGAAGCCCTCTCCCACGAAGCTGCGGAAGCGGCCGACGCACCGCGCGCGCGGCGTGCCTATCCACTGGGACGAGGAGCAATTGCGAAACCTGCTCGCCGTCCAATGTGACTCGGCCGACCCAGACATCCGCTCGCTGGCGACCGAGATCGATGGCCGCTCGCGCACCGCCACAGTTGACTTTCAGGACATGCCAGCCTCCTACCAGATCGCTCTTCCCGACACGCCCAGCCGGGGTTCGCAACCCATCCGCCTCGACAAAGATTTCCTCGGCATCACCACTCTCTTCAAGCCTCCCCCACAGGACCACAAGGTGGATATTATCGCTGTTTGCGGCCTCGGCGGACATGCGTTCGGGTCCTTCACAGAGAGGAACGGCTCGCACATGTGGTTGAGAGACGCCCTCCCACTCGATGTCCCACAAGAGGCCGACCAAAAGCCGTTCGCGCGCGTCATGATCTACGGTTATGAGTCAAGTCTTGCGCAGAGTGAGAGCTTCCAGAACCTCGAAGATCTTGCGACGTCATTCCACACCCACCTTTTAGGTTTAGTTTCCACCAGCCTAACAAAGCCCATCATAATTATCGGCCACAGCTTGGGAGGATTAGTCGTCAAACAGACTCTCATCTCACTGTCCACCTCAACCAAACTAGATGACAAGACGCTTCTTCAAGCCGTGTACGGCCTGGTCTTCTTCGGCGTCCCACATGACGGCATGGACATCAGATCGCTGATTCCCATGGCAGGGGACGGCCCTAACCGCTTTCTCCTTGAATCCCTCGAACGAACAAACTCGCAGATCCTCACCATCCAGCAGCGGGAGTTTCCCAAGGCTTTTGGTCACAAAGGCAGGGTGTTCTGTTTTTACGAGACCCTCAAGTCGCCCACGGCCCTCCAAGTCGGGGGCACCTGGCAAATGTCTGGAGAACCAGCAGTCCTGGTCACCAAAAGCTCAGCCACTCGTTGCGTGGAGGCTGGATCCGAGCATGTCTGTGCCGTGAACCGCAGCCATTCTGAGATGGTCAAGTTTGCGCCCCATGACGAAGAATACAAAAAGTCCGTTGCAAGAATTGGAGAGCTTGCTCGACGGGCAGTTGTGGCGCATCCTGAACGAGCCGAGAGTAAGCAAATAATTACCTACCTTACCTACCTATGCTCGCTTGACAACTGTACTGATAGATTGCAGAGCCACTACGTCCTCAACTCTCCATGGAAACACAGAATTGCCTGAAATCGCTTGCCTTTCAAGGAATGGATGACCGATCGAAAACAATCGAGGCTGCCGCTCCAGAGACATGTGAGTGGCTTCTCGGACACGAGAAATATACGAACTGGACCACTAGCAGCCCAGGTATGCTGTGGATCAAAGGGAAACCTGGCTCGGGGAAGTCGACATTGCTCCGATACGCTCTCGACAACATCACAGCAGTACCCAGCTTCCGAGACACAGATATCGTCCTCTCCTTCTTCCTCCACGGCCGCGGTGCACCACTTCAACGTACGCCCGTCGGCCTCTTCCGGTCTCTCCTCCATCAGCTGCTTCTTGTCGCCCCCGATGGTCTCGCCGACCTTGTCACCACATTTCAGGAATGGAGTAGTAATGCGAAGAAAACACCGAATGACGAGTATAGCTGGGTCTTAAACGAGATGCAAGGCTTCTTGAAGTCGGCACTTCATAATGCCTTAAGAGATCGCGCGGTCTGGGTATTTATCGACGCGTTGGACGAAAGCGGAGCCACGAATGCGCGAGATCTCGTTCGAAAATTCAAGTCACTACTCCAGGAGATTCCTCCAAGTTGCCGGCCGTTACGCATTTGCTTTACATGTCGCCACTATCCTCTACTAGACCCTGATTGTCGGCTCAGCATTCAACCCGAGAAGGAAAACTGGGAAGCTATTTCCACGTATGTTCGAGCTCGGCTTTCCGAATCTCCGAAACTAAGCGCCTCGAACCTCTCAGACTTGGTCACAAACCGGGCCAACGGCGTTTTCATGTGGGCCCGCCTCGTGGTAGATAAAGCTCTGGAACTCGACGACGAAGGGGTGGGGTTGAGAAAGATAGAAGCCGCTGTCAAAGATGTCCCTAAAGAACTGGAAGACTTATACACCGAACTCGTCCAAGATATGCGTCAAGACCCGCTCTCTCTGAGACTGATCCGGTGGATATGTTGTGCTGTCCGACCGCTTTCATTGGAAGAGCTACGGTGGGCTATGGTCGTCTATTCCAACTGTCCGTACAAGTCATTACAGCAGTGCCAGGATGCGGAGGATCTCGCGCCGGACAATGGTGCCATGGAGAAGAAACTGAAGACATTGAGTCGTGGTCTTGCCGAGGTTGTCCAGCCTTCATCAGACTCCGTATACGTTGTCCAGTTCATTCACCAGTCGGTCAAGGACTTCATCGTTGACAAGGGCCTGTCAATTCTAACCGACCGCCTAGAGCCATCCGAGCCCAAGGCTAAAGATACCGCCCTTGCATGGGCACACTATCAACTGTCCAGGACTTGTGTACGTTATTTGGCCATGGAGGAGATCCATCGACGTGTATCGTCAGCCACCATTGACAGCGAAAGCGATAACACCATGGCGGACGACAGCGAAAACGACAACATAATATGGTATGAGGGCGATTGCCATGACTTCATGTCTGAGTTCCCTCTGCTACATTACGCCTTGTTGTCCTGGGCAGCGCATGCCAAACATAGCGAAATGAGAGGCATCCCCCACCACGATCTTCTCGATTATTTGGATCCCGCCCTTTTCAAACGATTGGGGCTGATTTCCCGTGCCCTTTCCGGGAGCAAACGTTATATCCCCTGGTTGTCGAGAAGGACGCAACTGCTACACGTAGTATCACAGTATGCGCTGCTGGGACCACTGCGGAGAATTCTCGACAAAGGCGCTGAGATTGACGTGGAAGATGGGGTTGGTCAAACACCGCTATCACTGGCTGCCGGGAATGGGTACGAGGTTGTTGTGCAACTATTAATCGACAACGGCGCTGAGATTAATGTGCACGACTATGATGGTCACGCTCCGCTGTTGTACGCTGCCGAGAGCGGGCATGAGCCTGTTGTGAATTTGCTGATCGACAAGGGGGCCGATATTGATTGGCAAAATAAACACTACGAGACAGCCTTATTGTTAGGTTCGGAATTCGACTATGCGAGCGTTGTGACGCTCCTACTCAATAGGGGCGCCAAGGTCGATATATCGGATATTGTGGGCTACACGCCACTGTTGCTAGCTGCAAAAAAAGGACATGAGAGCATTGTGCAGCTACTACTCGACAATGGCGCTAGTATTGATATGAAAGATAATGACGGCAAAACACCCCTATCTTGGGCTGCAGAACACGGTCACCAGAGAATTGTGCAGATACTACTCGACAGGGGCGCGGATATTGATATGAAAGATGATGAAGGCAAAACACCCCTGTCTTGTGCTGCAGAAAGCGGGCATGAGAGCATTGTGCAAATACTACTCGACAATGGCGCGGGTATTGATATACCAGATATACATGGCTGCACGCCACTGCTCTGGGCCTTCAGGTACAAGCATGTGGCCATTGTGAAGCTACTTGTTGGCAAGGGGGCTGCTGTTGAGATGGAAAACATAAATGGTGAAACACCACTGTCAGTGGGCAAGGAACCTGGAAATGAGGCCATTTTAAGATTACTTACCAGATGAGGTAAGGTAGGTACTCAACATCTCCACTGAGACCGGGTCCGGGGTTGGGTAGGTTTAAATATGGTGGCCAGTAGGACCTCGCCCGTTCAAGGGCTCAACTCGATCAGGTGAACAATACTACCTACATAGACTTAATAGAATTTGGTTGATCTACTACCTAACTAGCACCATGTGACCCATTTATACTTTTTAATGACTTTCTTTTACTAGATCAGCTTACCTCCGTTAAGACTAACCCACCTACTTTAATGCCTCAACGCCTATCAACCCAACCCTCGAACACGGCCAAGACATACACACGAATGCCAGCCATGGAATACCCAAGCCAATGCCAGCTGACAAGGTTGAAATAGCGTCTCGCGTTCCGCCTCAAACTTCCCCGTTACCAGTTTCCAAACACAAACACCTATACGAGTCCAACATGTCTCACCCTCCAAAGCAGTTAGCTATACCAAGATTCCAGACCAGCAGAAGCCACCGCGTCGCCCCCGATGTATATCAACCGTCCTACCCAGTATCAAGACTGGAGTGCTGGCCTATACTCGGATTGCAGAACATCATTAAGTTGCCCCGGGTATCCCGCGCCCGAACCATTCTCAAGAAGCACTGGTGGAATTGTGGCTTAATGTCGACTTGTGTGATCTAGATACACGTAGTCCGGACGCTCGTAGCTTATGCGGGGATGATGGGCCCAGCATCGTCACTGGAACGCCGATAATGTGGCGAAGTCACACATGGCCCCGGTGTACCCCACAAGTCCTGTGGTGTCTGGACCGAGGGTGAGTTCGGCGCAGATAACGTGGTCGCTATCTGGCACGGCATGGCTGAGGCGGGCCGGGATCGAAAGCTGATTCGAGAGGCACCAACTCCTCTGCGGGCGGGGATCACGCGTGTGGACGAAGTGTTGGGCCCAGATGTTGTTGATTTTGTTCAGGGAAGCCCCGAGTTGGCCCTCGAGATCGTCTAATGTGAAGACACGTTGGGGGGCGGTGGTGTCCGCTGTGCCCCCCTGAGGCTAGCCTGAAGACCTACATCATGCCATACACCTTGTTTAGCGGGCACTGGGGGTTTCTCGACGAAGAGATGGCGTACAGTTGTATCCAGTTACTCGCTAACAGTTGCATCGCGGGCCTGCTTCGTGTGTCGTCTGATGATTTCGTCCGCCAGCGCGGCCTTGACACGCCGTTCCTTCTTGACGACCTGCATTTTATGAGAGAGGGTCTCCATGGTCGAGTGGAGATGATGAAACAAATCGATGATGTCCTCGAGTGTGCGTAGCGGCGGTTCTTGGGTGAAGGGAGGCCGTCCATGCAACGTCAGGGCTTCCTTGGTCAAGATGACGGCACCCTGTCTGAGGAACGCTTTTTGGGGTGTCCATATGGACGAAAATTACGAGTCCTGGAGCAAGCGATCGAGGTTTCGGAGAATCTTCCGCAAAATATCTGACCACTCCCCTGCCCTTCTCGACAATCTAGCCCTCCGAGTTCATTAGCAGATCATCTCGCATCTGGGCCTCCAGCGGCAACTGTGATTTGATCGGGCAACGGCTCAAGACGTCCTTAGCGCCTTGGGAAACTGCCGCTTGGTTTCCTATCTCGTCGAGCTTGACTCGGTCATCCTCTTGATTAATGGACGCGATGTCGAGCCAGATGTGTGAGCACCCGCGACCGACCCGCTTGATGACGGCACGGAACTCGTCGGCTGTGACGTGGTCGGGGCGGATGCGAGGAGACTCCAAGGGGTTTTAAGAACCTCGATAGCCTAGGTCGTCGGTGTTGCTGCACTCAAAGCGGCCCCAGGTGTACTCACAGTTTCCCCCTTCTAGTCCACAAAGCGACACTTTTTTCCAATTCCACCTCTCCCCCTCCCAAGCACCTTTCCACCCCCTCCTCACTTCGGCACCTCACCTCCTCAAAATCCTCCCTCCCTCTATTCTCCTATTCCCCCATGAACAACAATCACTGCAGTCTTCGCCGTCCAAATAACATCCCGCATATCATTATCGTTGGCCGTCGTGCCACCCGCAAGTAGATGCGAGAGGGTGCGCTGGCCATCGACGCTGTCGAAGTTGGCGATGGCTAGCTATCTGGGTTGGCCAGCGCTCATGCCTTGAGTCCAGAGAGAGCAGAGGCGACCCATCTTGACTTTGGTGCCAGCCAGGGGAGACCCAAGGGGAAGAGGTGTGCTTCTGCGTTGGTTAGGAGGGGGTTGATTGGTGGGGTATGAAGGGTTGTAGGTTTCTGGTAATGTTCGGCCATTTTGAAGGTGGATAGGCTGGTGTTCGGGTAGTCGGGATATTTCATAGGGTGGCCCTTGTTTTGGTGGTTTTGGAAGTAGTGGGAAGAAGTAGCTAGAGAGGAGATCCGCCGTCCTCATTTGTTGAGGTTATTCGCATAGAACACGACATCTTTCGGCGGCATTTCTGTCTCTTTTATTTGTGGCTGAAATTGGTAACATAGAATATTTCGCTCATAAACCAACCAATTCTTGGTTTGTACTACTCATAGTTATTCAGCTTAAAAGCTACGCTGCAACCTTGCCCCGTTTTGGATGCGGGACAAACAACCGCAACCACGACGGCCTCCCGTCCAAAGACCATACTTTGGTAATACCCTACTTCATCTTAGTAACTGACACAAAAGAATAGCGCAGCCCACCGTAACTGCAATCACAAAACAGCTGCCAAATGGTTGCCCTGTCTTGGGAGGCTTTGAGAAAGCCGTCGTTGATCCTCCCTCGGGTGGCCCACCCTCACAAGAGGCCTCTCAAAGAATCCGAAAGTTTCTCACTTTAGCAGCAGCGGTCTCCTCTGACATGGCCTCTCCCCCCATGAGTCCTTGGACAAAGCACTCTCCCACAAACCTGTACACGCCCGGCTCCGACCGCCGCGGACGGAGAAGAAATGGGGTTTCCCCGCCATACAGGACGGCCACAACATCTCCGATGTTTGCATTCCACGGAGCTAGCCCAATGTATCCTTGCTTTGTTACGAGCAGTCGGCGGTGGGCGCAAACATCGTAGATGCGTTTGGCGTAGGCCAGATACTTGGTTGCTGCATGGCGTTGGAGTTCAAGCCTGTCTTTCATAGCTTGGACTTGGGGGATGCTTCGGAACAGGTTTCCATGGACATCGGACATCATCAGTGGTCTGCTGTCGTCCATCAGTTTCTTTGTATGTTTCCCCCATGCAGCATTTTCCCGCAGCTGGGACTCAGATTTCGGGAGGGAGGGAGAAGGAGAGGATGCGCTTTCTTTTGCCCAGCCGACGCCATCACACCAGGACTCGACGTAGACTGATAGGTCACGGCGGTTGGGTGTAACATATTCGTCATCGAAGTCGGCGATGTATGTTCGCAGGAGATCTTCTTTGCGGCGTGTGAAATCGCCCTTGCTGTCGTAGGTGAAGGCTAAACGCTCCCACTGCTGGAGTTCCGGAATACCATCGCGCGATATTGGCAGTGCGGCATCGCTCTGTGTGTTGGGATGCCATGGATCGCCAACATCCAGAATCATATCATGCCGGACACCCCTTAAGATGAGCTGGCGGGAATCACTGCCGTTTTCCAAGATTGCGTTTAACAGTTTCCCGGCCTTGTATCTGCCTGCGGCTCCAAAGGTGGTGTCGGACCAGTCGAGAAGGGGCGCTGGATCACGGCTGGTTTTGACCATCCAGTTTGGCGCCCAGAATGGAAGATTTGCCATTTCCACCCGGTCTTGATCAGGAATCGTCTGATCATGGCGCCATGCGCGGGCAAAGTTGAGTATATCTAGGCTGCCCGTTTCTTTAATGACCTTTCGGACCAGATTAGCATAAAGGGAAGCTGTTGTGACGGAGCCGTCGCCGGGGGAGGCCGTGCCAACACCGAAGGCGAGGAGCATCGGGGCCAATCCGAGCACTCCGTAAATCCTGTCCCGGGGATCTGCGCAGCCAAGGCTTCGGCATTCGTAGAGGAGCATGAGGATGCTGGGATCCCACATATTTCTGGCTGCTGGCGCTTTCTGCCGGAGGCGATTGATAATGCGAAACGCGTCGCCCACAACGATGTTGCCGGACGGTGTTTTTTTCGTCAGCCCTTTCTCGACCTTCTCCCAGGGCAGCAACATGGTGGATCCGTACATGAAGCACAGCTTCTTGTTGAGAACAGCCTCTTGGATGACCCAGACGCGACTCCACCACGGGTGCGTCACGACGTCCTCCCATTTTGAGTCCTGCCCCAGCCACACGCTCACTCGCGTGGCCTGAGAATAGATGCGCCGCATGAGGCTTATCTGCTGCAACGTCTCGGAGCGGTCTTGCTGGTTGATGCAGACGGCGTCAATCCAGACCTTCCACGACACTATCCCCGGCCGCAGGCTGAAACGGCGCAGCACAGCGGCGACATTCTTGCGCACGGGAAATGTCCTGCCGTCCACCAGAATGTCCTCCTCTTCCTCTTCTGCGGGAGTGGTGCCCCAAGTGTGGGAGAGCGCTTCGAACTTCTTGTCAACAGCCCTGTCGGAGGTGAGGGAGACTTTGTGGAGGGAACAGCGGACGGCTGCGTTTGGGTCGACACACTCCCAGACCCTTAAGACGCGAAACTCGCCGGCCGCCGAGTCGATTGCGGTGTACGTGTAGGGCGGTTGCTGTGGCGACGCCATGGTCTCTGAAGATGTCTCTGAGGATGTCGTTAACGATACTGGTCGATGTGCTCGCAGGGCGCTGTGGTCGTTTGTTGGTGCTGGCGGCTTCTGGGATGTTGATTGCCGTCCTGGGCTCGGTTCCAATGGCGGTCCTAGCTTTAGGACTGTTCTCGCCGTCGGTCCCGGCGCCCAATCCGAGATGAGCACCTTCCGCCAAGCCAACGCCATATCTTCGCTTCTCAAGGGCAAAGGTGCGAATAGGAGAAAGGCTACTCCTTCTTCAAGAACTTTGCGTCATATGCCAGTGCTGCAGCGACACGTTGAAGTTGGACTTCTGGAATTGCTTGGAGGAGGTGAAGTTTGGCCAGAAAGAGCGCCCTCGATTGGACCAGCCACGGAATCTTGGCAGCAACCATGTGCACGGGGTGCTGACCGTGGGGCCTTCCAGAGCAACTTCAGCACAATGTGCGGCAAACGAACCAATGATGTCCGATGCCCACGAATTTCTATTCGCTGGTCTTCAGTGGGCTTCCATTCCCCAATTCCGGTAATTTATGCCCGGGGCACTTTGTGCCAAAGCAAACTTATTTATTAGGGCTCTACGACGCATTACTTTGTGTCCCTCAGATCAATATCATCTTCCCAAATAACTTAAACCAAGCTTGCACCCAGACCAACAAACATTGAACCTTCACCATGACGCTCCAAGCGGAGAGGGACGCTGTTTCGCGCGCTGCCGAGGCCTGCAGCGTTGGACCCTTGGACATTCAGCTCAGATTCCAGACTGAGGAGTTCGCAGAGCCACCTGGCTCGGATCCGAGTGCTTGTGACACCACACAGCTGCACCGTTATGTTTTTGATGACGCAAAATCCGAGGAGAGCGACGATGATGAGAACTTCATTTTTACCAAGGTCACCCCAAACCGGCCCAGGAAGGATCCCAGCTACCATTTTGTCAGCTACGAGGAGCAGATAGCCAAGGTTGCAATGGACCGCTTCTTGGACGATAGGAAGCAATCTCAAGCCCACAGTGAGACTCCCCTTTGGCCGGATGACAAACCACATGGAATGGAGCCAGACAATCCGGACATTGGTGCCAGTACTCCGGATCGGGCATGTTCAGGCTTCCCCTGTCCCTTCTATATTCGCAATCCTAAGATTTACCACTCGTGCCTTCATGAGAACCTCCGTCATGTCATTGATATCAAGAGACACATATGGGTATCCCACCAACGGCCACCTGACTGCCCGATTTGCGGTGCCATTTTCGATACCAACGGAGCATGTGAAGCGCATATTCGCCAAAAGGAATGCAAGCTCTCTGCATCATTGCCCGACATCGATGGTGTCTCAGAGGAGCAGCTGTACCAGCTTGCAGACCTGACGGGCTCAAGTCGGTCTAACGAGGAGGAATGGTTGCGGATCTGGAATGTCGTCTTCCCGGACGCTGTGCCGCGAGATGGCTTCATGAATGATGAAGCCTTGCGACAAGTGAAGCTTCTGAGGTCATTCTGGGAAAGGAACGGGCGAGATATCATTGTCACACGGCTACTTGAGTCAAATGGTGTCAACGACGATGATTTACGACATGAGCGACACAACTTGAGGATTCTTTATGATGCCATTCTAGGTAGAATGACGGTGAAATTTGTGAGAGGCCTGGAGGACGGGCATGAAAAGCATTAATGTTGAAACGGATCTTGGCGAGGCGCGGCTAGCATCAATATACCACATCCAATCCATACTTTATCTTAGATTCATTGTGACCCGGCTCTAAAACTCATCATCCTCAGTCTCATGTCTCATTCTCCACAGCGCCTATCTATATGTTCATGCGTCTCGAATCAAGTTGACTTCCGCGCCACAAGCATATTTCGTACCTATGCAACCTCAAAACCTAGGTAGGTCTGCTGTTGAAGAGTTACAGATAGGGTTTAGGATGCTCAGCAGTTATCCTTCAACGGAACTAGCTGCCTCCCTCAAACAGAACTCATGCAGTTAGCCACGGGATAATATCGAGCCGCTGTCTTTGCGACTCGGCGATAGAAACACACTGGCGCAGCTACAGTGGGGTGACAAAAGTCTCGCCCAAACCCCGCAATGCCAACAAAACCCCCATGTAACCACACCACTTCAATGCTTTGCAATTATGCTATATCAGTAGCCAAAGCCATATAGATTGTATTTCTAGATATCTAAATCTTTGGCCTTCCCTGTGGTACCGATTAATACTTAATATACCAACCGTCAGCTTCAATTACAGCCTCCAACCTCCGAACCATCGATAAAAGGAGCTTATCCAACACCTCTTCTTTGATCTCATCCCACACAATGACGGCCGCCTTTATAAGAGCCTTTATTACGGTGTCATTCTTAGGCATTTCGGCCAGTTCGGGGTACCACTCCATAATTTCAGATTTTAAAACCTACTAGGCGTTCTCAATCGGATTAAGGTCTAGGGAGTAAGCTGGCCAATCGAGGATCTATTACGACCTGCACCCGACACAGGCCTCGAGAGGACTGGCGCGGGTTAAGACAGAACGTATGGCAGGACGCTAACAGGTAAGGGGCGTTCCAAAGACGGCTTGTTGAGCTAGCACTCCTAGACGGGGGGTTCAATGTCACTGTAGGTTGCTGTCACTATAATGCACAGAGGTGAGTCTGAACAGTAGGACATAAATGAATAATTGAATATTAGCGTGAGGAATTAGAGTCCCTTACAGTGGTTGTGGGCATAACCATAGCTATTTATATTAACTAACTGGGAGGTACTTTGTACCTTAATCACTATATTTACTTAACACGAGGAGTGATTATAGTAATCGGAATACCTCTGATTACTGTAATCACCGTGCTTTTAGCGAGACTAGAGTAATTACTTAATGATTGGTCGTAAGGGCTTCGGGTCTTTACACCCCTGGCCTAGTGTGTAGTACCGTACGTACTGCTTTCCTACACTGTTCCTTCTACAGGGGATTTGTTAGGCCGCCCCGGCCTAAGTGATGGCCTGCAGGGTCGTCACACGATTCCCCCTCTTTAACGTTCTTTTTCTATAAAGAACTATTCGTACGTTCCTTCCTTTCTTCACTAGTTATTATATTATCTAACTGGGTAATTAAGAACAGGAGAAACGTAGCGCCTTTATTGACTGAGCGTCGTATTGCCAACGTTAAGTTTATTCTTACTTTTGGGATTGTCATGTTTGTGAAGTGCAGTTGCTGCCACCGCCTAAACCTGCCGGACTGCAAGGTGGCCAGTAAGAGTGAGTCGTGTAGCCACTGTGTAACGGCCGGTGGGACTGTATACTTGTCTTATAACGTTTATAGAAATAATCTGTCCGTCCTACGCAGGGTTCTGGACGAAAAGAAGCGTCTTAACGCTAAGGAGCGTAAAACCGCTCTCCTTCTCCGCGACACGGCCTCTAAGCTTCTGCGCCTTAAGGATTAACAGAAGGGACTGGCATAGCGGGCAGACGAACTTTTTAGCCACAAGTTTAACATTATAGTGGAAGAGGAGCGTAAGGCTTAAAAAGTAACCACACCAGTTCTTAAATTCAACTGGGGAAGTCTCCTAGTGGAGCTAATATGTAGTTCTTTTTCTAGGGGGTTACCGCAGCTGGTAACTTCTTCTTAACTTAGTTTGTAGCTTTTTTCCTCTTACAGTTCCGTAGTGTAACGATAGCGTGTTTATTTCTTTTTACTGACTATTTCTCCCAGCAGTGCTTATTTTTCATACGGAACTTTTCAGGGGCTCTAGAGGCCTGGCCTCCTTGTTAGGTCTGAGGTCCTTGTAACCTTAGTTAAGGTCCTGATAAATGTCTTTCCGTACTTACTAAGGAGTTTCCTGCTGTTTCTTAAGCTTTAAGTCCTATAGTAATCTTACTCTTTAGTATAATAGTTTAAATGTTAAATCTTATCTTATTTCTAATTCTTATCGTTAGTTTTAGTTAGTCTGGATTCTTTTAGTAGAACTTTGTAATTAGGTTTAGGTATTTAAGGTTTTTAACTAGTTCTTATAAGTTACTTTTAAGGTTATAATTTAATTACTTAATAAGATATTTAAACGTGTTCTTTCCCCTTTATAAATCTATAACTTCCTTAATATTATACTTATCCTTATTAGTATTAATCTTAATCTTCTTTTCCAGAGGAACTTTCTTCGGGGCAGGTTCTAGAAGTAAGATGTGAAAAACCTTAATCCGCACCTTTATACTAGCGGGTAAGTTTAGTTTGTAATTAAAGGTAATAACCTTTTTCTTAATTTGGAACAGTCTATATCTTTTAAAATCGAGCTTCTTATTAGGTTATTTTGAATACAGGTTTTGTGAAAAAAGGTAAACGTAATCTCCCTCTTAAAAAATCAGTCCCTTAACTTATTCGCTATTGTAATAAAGTCCTTTCTTAAGTACTAGTTACTTAATTTAGTATTTATTAGCAAATTTCTTTATTTATTCGCGTGTAAACTTAAGTTTAGCTCGCAAGTGGTTATATAGCTCTTACATTCGATCTGTGCGAACTGTGGCTTAGAGGGTGCTGGTAAGTGGGCTTTAACGGAGCTTAGGCTCCTTATTATAGTTAGTGAAGAATAGTAATATACCTGTTAACTTAATTAGCGTTATGTTATAAGCTATCTGTGCTATTAGTAACAGCTTAAGTTAATTATTTTATTTAAAGTTAATGTAGGTTTGGAGATATGTTGTGAGTATCTGATTAACTTGCTCTGTTTAGCTATCCGTCTGTGGGTGGAATGCTGTTAAAAGCTTGCTTTTCACACCTATTCTTTACATTAGCCCTTATTAGAATTTCGATATAATTAGCTTATTTTAATCTGTAACGATATTATCTGGCTAAAGGTGTTGTGAAACTACCTCTTTCTTGAAGATATAGGTGAGTTACTCCGCTGTTATGTCTTTTAAAGTTAGTAGAAAGTAAGCCTATTTTGTTAATCTGTTAACTACTATAAGGATCTGGTTATAGGTGACTCCTGTAATAAGGTCCCTGGACTTTAGGATCTTAGTAACGAAGTTAAGCGAGATTAAACTTTACGGCGCCTATAGTATGGGGAGTGGTTTAAGAAGTTTATAGGGCTTATAGTGTCAGTTCTGCTTTTTATAGTAGATGTTACAGTTATTAACCACTTCCTTAACTAACTTCTTTATTCCCGGGAAGGCGTACACCTGTTAGGCTTATGTAAGAGTCTTAGCTTAGCCTATGTGTCCTTTAAGTTAAGACTTATAGACCTGTTAGACATATTCCTTTTATTTATCTAGGTTATAAATGTACGGTTTTTCTTAATATTAGAGCCTTACTCTTAGTTTAGGTGTGCTGTTTACACCTTCTGGTAGCTGTTCCAGCTAATAACCAGTTTTGTTATAGTTTAGATGCTTTAGGCACTCTTTACCACAGTCTTACACGTGCCCTGAGAAGTCTTTTAAAGGGTATCTGTGCTTATAGGGTTTTTCCGTTAGCCTTTTTACTTAAAAGTCCTGTTATTATTAATAGATGTTATACTCTGTTTATAAGTTTATACAGACGTTAATAGTCTGTTCTAATATCTAGTTATTTAACATTTATGGCGTATGCTTTAGTGTACTGTTCTTAACTTCGTTAAATATAGTAATGGGGATTAGGATTAGATTAGCGTCCTTGTAGTCCTGTCTTCGATTAAGGGTATTGGCTTGCCTGTTGTCTTTTCCTTTAATATAGTGAATTTAGAAGTGGAACAGGGCTATTAACTCTACTTATTGTGCTTACTGTAAGTTAAGCTCCTTTATTAGGAAGTACTGGAGGTTATTATGGTTTAAAAAGACTTAGACTAGTTTTTCCGTACCGTTTAGATACAGTACCTATTTGGTAAAGTACTAAATAATCGCTATTAGTTCCTTATTATGGATTAGATATTATAAGGCTGGGCCGTGGATTTCTTTCGATAAAAAGGTAATTAGGTGGCGTTTTCTATCATCCTGGACTTAATTAAGTTCTTTACCGATTATAAACTCTGAGGAGTCTGTCTCGACTTAAAAGGGTTTTAAGAAATCGGGGAGGGCTAGGACTAGAGCTGTGACGAAGGCATGTTTAAGGTTTTTAAATACCTTTTGTTATCTATCAGTTTACTTAAATGGCTTTCCTTTACCTGTAAGTTTATAAAGTGGTCTTACAATTTTTATAAAATATTTAATAAAATAGCGATAAAAGTTTGTAAAGCTAATAAAGGCTTATAACTCTTTTTAATTCTTTAGAGTAAACTAATCCCTAATTACCTTTATCTTCTCTAGTTACATTTCGAGTTTTCTAAGGGTTACCTTGAACCTTAAATAGTTCAGTTCCTGAATATGGAAGTGGCTTTTTTCCAGGTTTACTGTCAGTTTCGCTTTTTTAAGAGCTGTTAAAACCTATCACATATGCTTTCAGTATTCTTTTAAAGTTTTAGAATAGATTAGGATGTTATTTAAATATATAAAGATAAACTTGTTAAGGAAGGGGTGGAGGATACTGTTAATAAGGCTTTGGAAAGTTGTGGGGGTGTTTATTAATCCCATTAGTATAATGCGGTACTGGTAATACCTGTTACGAGTTTGAAAAGCCGTTTTATGCTTATCCTCCTCCTTTACTCTGATATGGTTGAATCTTATGGGGAAATCGAGGCTAGAGAACTAATTTGTTTTAGTAATCTGTTCTTACATCTCTGTAATAAGTGGTAATGGGTAGCGATTCTTAATTATATCCTTATTTAACGTTTGGTAGTTAATAACTATGTGTAGCTTGCTGTCTCCCTTCTGTGGGACAAATAGCACTGGGTACCCTGCTAGTGACTGAGACTCTATAATAAACCCGTTTTTTAGGTTCTTATTAACGTACTCCTATAGGGCCTTAGCCTACTAGGGGTTTAAGTAGTAAGGCTGGAAGTTGTAGAGCTTCACTCCTAGCTTTAGCTTAATTTTATAATCTTATAGTTTATAGTTTAGTAGTTACGGTATCTTTTTTTGAAATAAGGTAAATTTCCTGTACTCTGTAGGTACTTTAAATAAGTTAACTCCTTTACTTGCTTGTGGATTAGCTTCTTATTTCTTTTTACCTTTTAAATTGTCATTTAGGTAATACGGTAGACTTTTTAGTCTTTTAACTGTCTTTATAAACTTAACTTAAACCGTGTTTGGTTCTAAGGGTTTAGTGTGCTTTTAAATACTTCGTGTAACTCTAGAATGGTTTAGTACCTTCTTAGCTTTCTCTAAACAGTAATTATAATTAGGGGACTTGCTGAAGGCGAGATAGCTACTCCTTTAATTGATTACGGGGTTATACTTTTCCAGTTAGGGTAGATTTAGGATTATGTTATACCTGGTAACTGGTGTAACGTTAAAGTCTACTTGTTATTTATCCCTGTCTATTTTGATTAGGAGTGGCGAGTAGTAGGTAACTTTACTGTTGTTATATTAGTATAGGCCTTTTTCTCCATTCTGAATGGGAATTGCCTCTTTATACTCTTAGTTAGGGAGTTTCTTTCGGTTAACTAATAAGGGGTGCATTAGGTTAGAAGCACTCTTATTATTAATCATTACTCTTACCCTAAACGGCCTCCCTTTTCCGTCTGTTAAGCCGATATTAATAGAATAATACTTATACTCCTTTAACATTTAAGTTATAATAATTATCTATCCTTAAGGTCTTATTTAGCCTAACCTTTGAGTGCCTCTCCTTTTTCTTAAGGTTTTTACTAACTAGTGAATTACTAGTTTCTGGCCTTTTTAGAGGGCTTGCAGCCTTTTCCTAATTCCTTTTAAAAAAACAGGTAGCTTTAATAAACCTAGCAATTAACTTTTCTTAAGTTTTCATACCTTAATATCCAGTTGATTTCAAACGGTATAATATTCCTGAAATCTTTAATAAGTTAATAGTACGCTCTGCAGGCTTAGATTGTAGTAATGTCCTTCTACTCTTAAATCTATTAGTAATCTTCCTGCTTTTACTACTCTTTAGCTTTTCCGTTAAGGTGTAATAAGCACGTTACAATTAGGTAATTATTAAGTATTCCTCCTTACTAACATGTGACAGGGGCTTAGTTAATTACAGTAACCTTCCACTTATTATTAGATTCTTTTATTGGGAAGTAGGAGACTTAGTAATAGGCTAGTTCTAACTCTACTCTTATAATAGTGTAATTCTGTCTCTATATACTTAAGAAGTGGTTATAAAGGGCCTTAGGTCTATAATGCCGGTTAAAAGTGTAGTTATCGTATACGTAATCGATTTATAGTACGTCCCTGTAGCTAGGGTGGTTAACGTTAACTGCTGGTGTTACAGTTATGGAATACGGAACGGGGGATGTAATACTTTATTCTTTTTCTTCCTTTACTTATTTCCGTATATGTTGTTTCTCTTAAACCTCTTCTTAAAACTCGGGTAGTAATAATCTGGCTTATTCTTCCACGAAACGGTCTTCTTTAATAAGGTGGTGTTTAAGCTGATTTGTAAAGCGAACTTTATTATAAAGTTACAGCCTGATTTCTACTACTCTGTCCTTTAACGTTATAATAAGGCCTTCGACTTACAGGTCCTTTATTTCGTCTACTAACTTTTAGTGTTTCTCCTCCAGCTTCTAAACCCTCCGTTAATATGCTTGCTTTGTGCCTTCTTAGGGAACCTTTAAGGTACCGGTCTAAGGTATACTAGCTTTAATACAGGGCAGTTACCTAAGCTGTCCCTCTTCTAAGGAGGTGAGGGTGCTGATCCACTTAACGTACTTAAAATGCTTAAGAGTCTTAAGGGGTACTGTTAAGAAGAACTTTCATTTCTCTAGTTTAATTCTCTTAATTTATTCTCTTTTACCTTTTAAGGCTTACTTTACCGCTTAGGTGGCTTAGAGGGCTAGTTTTTCAACTCCCTTTACTATCTTAGTGAGGTCTAAGTCGGGGTTTTTCCTAGATTTCCTTAATTCCTGGGCTTACAGGGTAAGGTTTTTAAAACCTGTTACAGCTAATTAAAACATCTCTTTTTAAAGTCGGTCTTTTATAACCTGCACCTTTAATAGTTCTAAGTTTCTACCTGGGAGTTAGTCTGTAACGACTTACACCTCCGTAGCTAACTTTTCTAAGACACCTTTAAGGACTGGGTATATTACGTCTTAGGGTTCTTTTTCTTTCTTTTCCTTGTCTTCTAATTTACACTTATTTATTTAGGAGTAGTTTTCCTTATTACTTACTATCTTAATATAGATATCTCTTAAGTTAAGCCTAATATGCTTTCCTCTTTCTGGAACCGGCTTTTAACCGACTTGCTTTAGCGACGGGCATTACCGCACCATATGACCTTTCTTACCGCAGTTAAAGCACTAGACCTAGGATAGGTCCTTAAACTGCTTCTGCTACTGTTATTATTAAGGTTTATCGTAGTTAGGTTAATTCTGACGGTTTATTATATTAATGTCTATTAGTCTGGGGTGATAACCTGTCACGGTTAACTAGTTTCCCTTTTTAGGCTGGTGAGGGGTCTGTTTTTTCCAGAAGTTCTTTTAGTGATAGTAATTATAATACTAGTTGTCGGCCTTAATAGCCATCTTAACTAGTTCTTAAAGGTGATCCGGTCGATCTTCTTAGTAAAGGTTTCTGGTGATATGCTCTTTTAAGCCACTTTAAAATAGTATTATTAGGGCTTTTTAGCTAAGTTTAGTTTTTACTGCTTTTAGTTTAAAGTATATGGAGAAATTAAGGATTAAGGATGTCTGCCTTAGGGCTATAAGGTGTTATTTGGCCTGCCTGGGAGCGTCTAATTCTTTAAACTTAGTCTGGAGTTAGTTAATGAAAATGTTAAAGTCGTTAAAAAGAGCTTAAATCTTAGGGGCCTTTTTACGCACTTTGTTTATAAAGAGGTTGTTAATTGTTTTCGTATAAGGTTTATATTAGCGAGCGGTTACTCTGTCTAGTAAGGCTCTTACGAACCTAACCTTTCTTTCTTCCTTAAAGAACTGCTTATTATAATAGGTAATATAACTTTAGAGCTAGGTTATTTAGGACTTTAGTTATATAAAGTCTCCCTTAAAGCGTAATAGTGGGGGGAGCTTTACCTGTTTCTTTTATAAGCCTTTAAGGTCGTTATTCTCTAGCTTAATAGCGTTAAGTTAGGTTTAAAATTTTTTAATAAGACTAATGCGGCTTTTAATATCTCTGGGGAAGGCTTTGTTAAGTTTCTTAACCAGTCTTTACTGGTTAAGGTTTAAGTCTTTAAGGCGTGTAACTAACTCGTTAATAGTAAGGAGTTAAGGCTAGGCTTACACCTCTTTAATCTCCTTACCTTTTCCAGAGGTTAATATGTTAGTGGGAGGGAGGTGGTATCTGGGAGTTTAACAAATAACGTTTAGAACTTTAATATTAATATTATATTATAACCTGCACTTAATATAAGCCTTAGGAGGACTAGCGCGGGTTAAGACAGAACGTATAATAAGACGTTAATAGGTAAGGGGTGTTCTAAAGACGGTTTGTTGAGTTAGCACTTTTAGACGGGGGGTTTAATGTTACTATAGGTTGCTGTTATTATAATATACAGAGGTGAGTCTGAACAGTAGGATATAAATGAACAATTGAATACTAGCGTGAGGAACTAAAGTCCCTTACGGTGGTTGTGGGTATAACTATGGCTATCTATACTAATTAACTGGGAGGTATTTCGTACCTTAATCACTGTGCTTACTTAACATAAGGAGTGATTACAGTGATCGGAATACCTCTGATCACTGTGATCACCGTGCTCTTAGCGAGACCAGAGTGATCACTCAATGATTGGTCGTAGGGGCTTCGGGTCTTTACACCCCTGGCCCAGTGCGCAGTACCGTGCGTACTGCCTTCCTGCACTGTTCCTTCTGCGGGGGATTCGTCGGGCCGCCCCGGCCCAAGTGACG